>Ga0255351_1000102_pt1 | contig 39084 bp, 35 predicted proteins | sample HBST25r2metaG_FD_186024 | JGI IMG/M metagenome (GOLD analysis project Ga0255351, IMG submission 186024) | Peat soil microbial communities from Stordalen Mire, Sweden - H.B.S.T-25.r2 | ecosystem: Environmental > Terrestrial > Soil > Wetlands > Peat | place: Sweden: Norrbotten County, Stordalen... | reverse complement strand
TTGGCGTCCCCGACGGGATTTGAACCCGTGTTATCGCCGTGAAAGGGCGGTGTCCTAGGCCGGGCTAGACGACGGGGACGCTCGAAGGGCAGCAAGCCACGTTACTAGCTAGCCTCCAATATGAATGCTACCAACTTGGCGAGGCCATGTCAAAAGAGACTAAGGACCAAAGGTTCCAAAAAGACCATTCAATATTCATTCAAGCTATGAACTGTCAATAAATTCTTTTCCTCCCGCTTTTCTTCCTGTGGTGGCATGGGAAATGTGCCTGCCGACGCGCTGCCACGAACAGCCCCCGTGCCACTGCCGGGCCAAATCTGCTACCTTCAAAGGTTGCGCCGGTTCACTTCAAAATCGTCGGCGCTCCGAGGTTCATCGACTCTATGCCTGATCCATCTCGCCGTCCGCCTTCACCCTTTTTCCGCTGGGCTATGCTGGTCTTCGTCAGCTTGGCCATGTTCGGCAACTACTACGTCTACGACTGCATCGCCCCGGTTGCCGATCTGCTCACCAAGCAGCTTGGCTTCTCCGACTCCAATATCGGACTACTACAAGCCATCTACAGCTTCCCAAATCTGATTATGGTGCTGATCGGCGGCTATCTGGTGGACCGCATTGGGGCGCGCAGAGCGATCTTCCTCTTTGGATCGACCTGCCTGATGGGAGCCATTATTACCGTTCTCTCCGGCCATCTGGCGTTGATGGCCACCGGCCGTCTGATCTTCGGCATCGGCGCGGAATCACTGGTCGTCGCCGTCACCACAGCCATCGCCAAGTGGTTCCGTGGCAAGGAGTTGAGCTTCGCCTTCGGAATCAACCTGATGATCGCGCGCGGCGGCACTTTGCTGGCACAGAGATCGCCCACCTGGGCCAGCTTTGCCTATACCAATTGGCGCACACCGCTGTTGATCTCGGTAGGGATTGCCACCTTCTGCGTCATCGGCGCATTGATTTACTGGATCATGGAGGTCTATGCGGAAAAGACCTTCGATCTGGCACAGGCTGGGCCGACCGATAAAGTCGTCTTCAGCGATCTCTTTAACTTCGGCGCCTCCTTCTGGTGGATCGTCGCTCTTTGCGTCGTCTTCTACTCGGCGATCTTTCCCTTTGAAACTTTTTCTTACAAGTTTTTCATGGATGCACACGGCACCACGCGCGAGATGGCCGGTACGATTATTGGCTGTTTAACCATGGCCACCATGTTCGGAACACCTGTGCTGGGATTACTGGTGGACAAGATCGGCAAGCGCGCGCTGTTGATGATGATCGGCTCGGTGCTACTGGTGCCTGTCTACCTCATGATGGCGTATACGCACACTCAGGCGTCGCTGTATCTGCCCATGGCGATGATGGGCATCGCCTTCTCGCTGGTTCCGGCAGTGATCTGGCCTTCGGTGGCGTATATTGTGGACCAGAACAAGTTGGGCACGGCTTACGGGCTGATGACAGTGGTGCAGAATATGGGATTCTTCGGCTTCAATCTGGCCATCGGATGGGCCAACGATCACGGCCATGCCAGCGCCGCGAATCCCGGCGGCTACCACCTGGGAATGTGGATATTCTCGATTCTGGGCTTCCTCGGTATGCTCTTCGCCTTCCTGCTGCGGCAGAGAGAGATGGGCCCGCACGGGCACGGCCTGGAGACCATCACCGCCAGTAACGGCTAGTATCCTGAAGCTGAAGTTCGTTGAAGAAAAGCGCCGTGAAACCGCAGATACTTTGACTACGTTTGCCGCAAAAAACGCGTTAAACTTCGCTCAGGATGGCAGTGATTTTGTTAAATGAATTTCCGATAACCCGCAACGTTGTAGAGCGGCCCAGTGAGTAGGCAACCGATGAAGACCATTCTCATTCCAACCGCCCAGAACCTGGAAAAATGGCCGTGGGTAGTGCGTGCGCTGCTGGGAGGCGGAGCGGCTGTCATCGCCGTTCTGCTCACCTTTACGATTGCGCCGCTGCGCAATTACCCCATGCTGTTGGCCTTTCCCGCAGTTGTTCTCAGCTCTCTGTTTTTGGGAATGTGGGGCGGCGTGCTCTGCGCTTTTACGGAAGCCGTTCTGGTGGACCTTTATTTGGCACGCACCCCGGCTCAATATCCTAACGGAGTCTCCAGAGAAGCCTTGCGGCTGACGTTTTTCCTACTGATCCTGATTCTTCTCAGCCGGGTAATGAAGCGGCTAGGGCAGCAGAGTGCTCAATTGAAGACGCAGGAGCTGGAGAAACAATTAGCTCTGGCGGAGGCCGAACATAAGCTGGCCGAAGAGCGCGCCCGCGCCAGCGAGGAGCTGCGCGAGCGCGATGAGCTGCTCAAGATTGCCCTGGAAGTCAACGGCATGGGAATGTGGGTCTGGGATCTGGCGGAAAGCGCGGCGAACGGTTCTGAACCCGTCTGCGAACTGCTGGCCCGTGAGCCGGGAACCGCCAACCTGCTGCCCGGCGATTGGCTCAAGCTTCTTCATCCGGAAGACGCCGTGGAGGTGCGGGCAGCCCTTGCGGAGACGCGCGCAACTTTTAAGGATTACCACCAGCAATACCGTATCGTCACTCCCGATGGGTCGGTGCGCTGGCTGGAGTCGCAGGGCAAGTGCCAGCATGACCGGGAAGGCCAGACGACGCGCGTGGTGGGCGTGCTGGCCGATGTGACGCACCGAAAGCTGACCGAAGAGGCGATGCTGCGCACCGAGAAACTGGCCGTCGCCGGGCGGCTGGCGGCCTCGGTGGCCCACGAGATCAACAATCCGCTCACCGCTGTCGGCAATCTGCTCTATCTGATCTCCAACGCCGAGAGCACCAAGGAGGCGCGCACGTATAGCCGCCAGGCGATGGATGAACTGATGCGCATCTCGCTCATCACGCAGCAGACATTGCAGTTCCATCGCCAGCCTGGCGCTCCGGTCGTAACCAAGCTTTCGGAAGTGGTCAACGGAGTGCTGGCGCTGTTTCGCGCCCGTCTGCGCGGCTCCAGGATTGAGACCGAGGTGCGCGACGTGCGGGAGACCGGCGTCGCCTGTATGCCCAGCGAGATGCACCAAGTCTTCGCCAACCTGATCGGCAACGCGATTGACGCCATGTCCCAGGGCGGACGGCTCGTGGTGCAGTTGCGCCCTTCGGTCGACTGGCGCGACGGCAAGACGCCAGGGATGCGCGTGACCTTTGCCGACTCCGGCATAGGCATGAATCGCGCCACCATGCGCCGCATCTTCGAGCCCTTCTTCACCACCAAAACCGAAACCGGAACCGGCTTGGGTCTCTGGGTTGTGGCCCAGTTGGTTGAACGCAGCCACGGCCACGTGCGCGTCTGGAGCTGGAAGAGCGCCGCAGCCAGCGGAACCGCCTTCTCCGTCTTCCTTCCGTTTTGAACGTAAACGGCAAGTCGAATCGCTTGAGAAGCAAATTATTTACAAAAACAACTTTTTTGCGTTTTGGCAGTAGATATTCTAGCGCCGATGGGCCAGCAGAAACATCAGCAGCATCAGCGCTACGGGGATCAGAGCCAGGCCGCCGTAGTAGAGCACCTTGCGCAGGTTTTGCGATTTGCGTATCTGCCAGTCGCGCAGCTCGATGCGGTCTTCGACGCCGACTTGATCGAGGTACTCCAGGTCGCGGGCAAACTCGCTGGCCTTCGGGTAGCGGTTCTTCGGCTCCCGCTCCAGCGCGCGATAGATGACCTCTTGCAGTTGGGGCGAGATCTCAGGATTGGCCACCGTCGGCGGTACGGGGTAGTTCAGCAGGCGCTCATTCATTGCGGCCATCGGATTCGGCCCGTTGAAAGGCAGCTTGCCTGAGAGCATCTCGTAGAGGATAACGCCCATGGAATAAATATCGCTGCGCCCGTCGCCGCGACGGCCTTTGACCTGCTCCGGCGAGATGTAATTCGGCGTGCCGATGGCGGCGGTGAAGTTGGCGTAGGTGAGGCGCTTGGCGGCTGCGTCGCCGGCAATGCCGAAGTCGATCAACTTGATGTTGTCGTCCTCATCGACCATAATGTTTTCCGGCTTCAGGTCGCGATGCACGACGCCATTGGCGTGAATGTAATCCAGCCCCTCAAGAACCTGGATGGCGATGCGGATAGCGCGCTCCTGCGGGAGTTGTCCCTCTTCCAGAATCTGGCGCAGCAAGCGGCCCTGGCACCACTCCATGACCATGTAGATGCGCGAGCGTTCCTCGCCGCCGTAGACGTGCATCACCATGGGATGATCGAGCTTTTCGCCGATACCAGCCTCGCGCTGGAAGCGGTCGAAGAGGATGGGATCGGCCTCCATGTCGGGGTGGGGAATCTTCAGCGCCACCTGACGGTTGTCGCGCGTGTCAATGGAGCGATAAATCGTAGCCATGCCGCTGCGGGCAATCTGCTCTTCAATGCGGTAGGAATCGATCTGCGCTCCGGCTTGAAAGCCATCATGAAATCCCATCGGGCGGCACACTCCTCGTTATGGCTTCTTATTACTGTACCGGGAATTGGCGGAAAGTGAGTAAAGGAATCGTAAGAGTTTTGGTAATTGAGATGGCACGATTTCTTTTCGACATATTTGCCGAAAAAAGCAACCGCAGATCTTTCGACTTCGCTGTGCTCCTCGCGTTGAGGTTCGTGGTCTCCCACCCTTCGCTAGAAAAAAGCGAAGGATGGGGCACTCAGCTTCACTGATAACTCACCACTGAGAACTGTGAACTGTGAACTGTGAACTGTGAACTGAAAACTCACGCCGGCATCCGGTAAGGCCGTCCGCGGTACATTCCCACCTGCTCGACAGAGCGGATACGAATGACCTGCGCGGTGGTGTTGTCGTTGCCGTCCACTTCGACGGCGCGGGCCACCAACTCGCGAGCAATCACGTCGATCTTCTTGTCCTGTGAAACGATCTGCGCCATCTCACCTTCGTCCATCTCGTCATGCAGTCCGTCGGTGCAGAGAATCAACACGTCGCCGGCCTGGATGGTGAGAGCGGTGGTGTCGGGCGAGACAAACAACTCTGGGCCAAGGGAGCGAAGAATCACATGACGCGAGTCGGAGGTAGCCATCTCGCTGGCCGTAATTAGGCCCATCTTGCGCTGCTCGTTGACCCAAGTGTGATCTTGCGTAATCTGCTTGGCTATTTTGTTGCGGACCAGATAGCAGCGCGAGTCGCCCACGTGAGAGACAACGGCTTGGTTGTAGCGCAGAGCGCAGGTGACTAGAGTGGTGGCCATCTTGCGGCCCTCGTACTGAGGAATAAGAGAGCAATCGTGCACAGCGGAGTTGGCCAACTCGACCAGCCGGGGCAGAAGCGTGGTGAGCGTGGTGCCAGCCTGCGCCTTGGGGAACTCCTCTGTGACGGTTTTGATGGCCGTGGCCGAGGCGACCTCGCCGAAGTCCATGCCGCCCACGCCATCGCAGACCGCGAAGAGATAGCCGTGCGAACGGGCGACGCGACGCGAGGGCGGGATAAACGACCCCATCGCGTCCTCATTGTTTTTGCGGACTTTGCCAAAATCGCTGATTTGTGCAAACTGTACGTCGAGCATATTGACCGTATCCTGAAGCATCCTCGGTTGCATCGGGACGCTTACGTGCATTGTGAAACCTGGCTATCAAAAAAACTACCGGGCGGCTCATTCTGCTTTGATTATTTCAGCAGAAAGAGCCACCCAGCGGGATTGCTTCAGTTCAACAGCGTTTCTATAGTTTATTTAGCGGTGAGCAGGATCTCCTTGCCTTTGGCCTTCGAGGAGCGCAAGAAGTAGATTGCGCCGTAGATGCCCCAGACGGCCGAGATGCCGAGAGCGAGCAGCGGTTCCTTGAAGGTGCCAAGTCCGAAGACCGGGCTGATGATGTAGAAGGCCATGCAGACCAGGTTGGCAAGCAAGCCGAAGCCGGGGATGAGCAGATGGCGCACCACGTTGTAGTCGGGACGCCCGTGGAAGGCCACGATGCACAGGAAGCAGCTCAACGCATAGAGGATGAAGGTGCCGAAGTTGGAGGTAAGCGTGACTGTCAGCAGCGAGTTGGGCAGCGCGGCCAGTTGGTCGTGTGAGAGATAGCCCCAACTGGAGAAGATGCCCTGCGGTAGAGCTTTGATGGCTGCGTCCGAGGGCGCGCCGGCATCGCCGAAGACCAGGCTGACGCCGATGACGCCGATGACCGCGCTGATAGCAACCAAGGTCCAGATGGCCTTGCGCGGGCTGAGGGACTTGGCGTGCAGTACGCCGAAGTGCTCGGGAGCCTCGTCATCCTTGCCCATGGCGTAGGTGACGCGAGCGCCGGTGTTCATGCAACTCAGCGTGGTTCCGATGAGCGCGAGGAAGACCGTGAAGGCTTCGGCCAGCATGAAGTACTTGCCATTGCCATGGCCCAGCAGCGCGTCGCCGACGATGATCATCATATCGCCGATAGGCGCGGCGGAGCTGGAGGCATTGGCCATGCTATACCCCGAATTGAGAAAGTAATTGGCCGCGAAGTACTCAATCAGATAGCAGACCAATCCTTGAATCAACAGCGAGGCGATGACGGCAATCGGTATATGCTTGGTTGGATTTTTAGCCTCGCCGCCCATCGAGGTGACCGATTCAAAGCCGACCAGGATCAGAATGGCGACCGTGGCCTGAATGAACAGGTAGCTGAATTTGTGCGGCGAAACGACGGAAGCCGCGCTGGTGTGGGTGAGGAATGCGCCGGAAGTGGCGTCCTTCTCAGGGTAGTCAATGACGAAGGGAACGGCCTTGCCGGATGCGTCCACTAAAGGCTGAGGCACGCCCGCCGAGTCGCGGATCGTGGCGCCAGTCTTGTCAACGGCGAACTGGTAAGAGTAAGTCGCCAAAGTCTGGTTGTCGTACTGATAGGCGGCAGTGCCAGCCGGATGGCTGACGCGATAGCCGACAGCCAGGAAGCTGAAGACGATCAGCGCGGAGATCTGAATGACGTTGATGGCCAAGTTAACGGCGGTCGAAGCGCCCGCGCCCTTGCTGGCGATCCAGCCCACAAATATCGCGAAGACCACCGCCACCAAAGCCATGAAAAGAGGTCCGGGGTTCGAGCCGCTCATCGCGTTGGGATAGAGGAAGCCGACCACATAGCCGACAAAGACGCCGGTAACTGCCACCATCACGCCGGGATAAACCCAGTAGTAAAGGTGCGAACCCCAGCCGACGATGAACTTGGCGACGCGGGCGTACTTGAAGGCCTTGTCCTTGCTGAGCAGAGCCTGCTCGGCGTAGTAGTAGCTCGACCCGGTGCCGGGATAGAGCTTGGAGATTTCAGCGTAGGCGACCGCTGTTGCCAAACAGAGCAGCAGTGCGCCGAAAATGCCCAGCCACATGGCTGGCGCGGTGGTTCCAGTGGTGGCCTGGATGTAGAAGGTGAGCCATAGAAAGGCGCCGGGAGCGATGAGGGCCATAGCGTTGCTGGTCAGCCCGGTAAGGCCCAGGGTGGCTTGCATTTCAGGTGCTTTTTGTTCTGCCATGTGCTTTCTCCTGAGTTAGATTTCTTTGGTCTTCTTCCGGCGGAGGGCCACCGGGAATTAGGTAATGTTTTCCTGAGCCTGGATATTTTCCTGGCGGGTTCTTGTTAATTCAATGTTAGGCGTTGAGTGATAAGGATGAAATGAGGAAACAGTTTTTAGTTATCAGTTGTCAGTGGTTAGTGGTCAGTGGTCAGTGGAGTTTGTTGCAAAACTGCTTTAGAGTTTCTAGCAAAATACCATTTCGATAGTGAATAAGCGTCAGGGCACGACTTTAGTCGTGCCGGCAGAGCAATAAAAATTAAATTGGGCTTTAGCCCCTGCGGTTTTGTTTTCAATTCAGCAGCGGCTAAAGCCGGAATCTATCTTGGCCATTTGCGGCACGACTGAAGTCGTGCCATGACGATTCTTGCAATCTCCATGAAATTTTGCAAGCAGCTAAGTGAACGGTTGCCTGATAACTCCATTTTTTCACTGTCCACTGTTCACTGACCACTTTATTTCTTGGTGATATTGCTGCCAAAGATAAAGCCGAATTCAGCCACGGTCCGGAACTGGCTGTCATCGGTTCCAGCCTTGCCGAAGCCATAGGGCGTCGTCAAATCGGAGACGTGTACAAAGGCGAGATCCGCGCGTGCAAAGAAGCCGCCCTTCTGATAGGTGGGCGTTGCGGTAAAGGTGGTGCCTTTGCTACCGGCCCCAAAGCCTAACAAATTGATTGATCCGTCGGTAGCATTACCCGAACTCGTGAGGTATTCCACACGCGCCGGAAGCGAGAAGCCGCTCTTGAAAGCGTAGCTGACGTTGAGCGCGCCGCCGGTTGCGGATGTACCCGTGGGCACGCCTACCTTCGCGTTGGTCGGCAGTTTGCTGTACTGGAAGTACGGCGAAACAATCCATGGGCCCTTGGTGTACGTATAGATCACCGCGTGCATAAAGCTGTTGTTCGCAGTCGGTGTGGCCATCGTAGTAAATGCGGTCTGTCCGAGGTTCCCCATCCCGTCATACACTAGGACACTATGCCCCTTGGTCAGGGTCACCGAACCCGAGAGCCACGAGTAGCGATTGGAATAGTAACCGTCGTTCCAGCTGACTGAGGCGCTCAGGTACTTGCCCAGGGTTTGATTTACTTGGATGCCTTTATTGATGGCGTTTTCCTGATACCAAACGATGCCGCGCTCAATGTTGAAGTTCTGGTAAGTAAAGGTGGACTCGGCACCCATCAGCGTAGGCAGAGAGCCGATAAGGAACTGGGTGGTCTTTCCCACCGGCAGCTTCAGATAGGCAACCGGAACAGGTCCGTAGAAATTGTTCACGGTATTCTCGGCGTTCATAAACGACACGCCGAGCGTCGGCATGGTGTAAACGCCGGCCTGGATGTAGTACTGAACCGGTCCGTCCGCCTTCTGAATGAAGACTTCCCCGTTGCTGAGAGTTGCCTGCTTCGAGTCGTCTCCGGTAATGGCATTATTCTGGCCTTGCGCATAGCCGGTCACAATGCCGTTCACAGAGAGCTTGCCGAATGGACCGGCATCGAATTCAGCCGGCGGAAGCCAAGCCAGCGGGCCCGTGAGAACAAAAGTGGAGAGAGGGGCGGGTGCTGCATCTGCGGGAGCAGCGGGGGCTGCGGCCGGAGCGGGAGCAGGAGCAGGCGCGGGAGCTTCCTGCGCGCCAGCCATCAGGGCAATTCCCATGGCGGCGGCGGCCATCGTTTGCAGTACGCGTGTCGTGTTCATCATCATCGGCGTAATTCCTCCTAAAAGTTTTGCGTTGCGGGACGCGAAATGAATTCGGTCAAAAGGTTCAAGCTAAACGTCGCACCTGGTAGGGTGCAGCAGCCCAAACGTCGATCCTCATCGGATTAACTCTAGTAACGCATTAATCGTATAAAGTTTACGTGATGATCGCATGATGGAATCATAAGGAAGTTGAAAATAGGATTTTACGAGTTTTAAATGCCTCGGACCGGCTTTTGTCTCAGCTTCCAAAACCCAAGAGCGCCAAATCGGGAATCTCTTGAGGATTTCCTTACACCTTGCGTGCAACAATCAAAATGAGATGCTGCAAGAACTGACCGCAAGCCCGCAAACCGGAGAGACGCTGGACCACTACCGCCTGGACGCGGCGGTGGCGCGCGGCGGAATGTCCACGCTCTTCAAAGCCACGGATCTGCGCGACGGCAAGCAGGTGGCCATCAAGGTTCCTCATGCGGAGATGGAGGCCGACCCGGTCCTCATCGAACGCTTCAAGCGCGAGGCCGAGATCGGCCAGGAGCTGGATCACCCCGGCATTGTCAAAACCTACAACGGTGAGCCGCGCAGCCGGAGTTACATGGTCATCGAATGGGTGGAGGGCCGTCTGCTGCGCTCGATCCTGAGCCAGGACGGTCCGCTGCCCATCGACCGCGCCGTCAGCCTCACGCGGGGCATCTGCGAGGCGCTGGACTATATGCACAAGCACGGCGTGGTGCATCGCGACCTGAAGCCGGAAAACATCATGGTGGACAGCGAAGACCGCATCAAGCTGATCGACTTCGGCATCGCCATGAAGGAAGACGCGCGGCGGCTGACTTATGCAGGGCCTTCGCCGCTGCTGGGCACGCCGGACTATATCTCGCCGGAGCAGGTCAAGGGACAGCGCGGCGATCAGCGCAGCGACATCTATGCGCTGGGCATCATGCTCTACGAAATGCTTACCGGCCAGACGCCCTTCAACGGGCCGAATCCGCTGGCGGTGATGAACGAGCGTGTGCTGAACGACCCCAAACCAGCGCGGAAGCTGCGTCCAGAGATCACTCCCCAGTTGCAGGAGATTCTCTTTCGCGCCCTGGAGCGCGACCCGCGCCACCGCTACGCGACGGCCAACGAAATGGCCTGGGAGCTGGAGCATCCCGAGCAGGTGGGCGTGGAGGAGAACGACCAGCGAAAGGCCCTCGGCGGGCTGCGCCTGCCCGCGGCGCGCAAGCTGCTGCTCTACGGCAGCCTGGGGCTGGTGCCGCTGGTGATTTTTATTCTGATGCTGCTGCTGGCGCGGCGGTAGGCGTTCCCGGGTTGCGCTTCGCTTGCTGAAATGAACAAGGCTGATTGATGTTCGTGGATTCTCTGGTCCGGAAATCCGGGTCCTAAAGAATTTTGTTTTTGCCATAGACTTCTGTGCCCCATCCATTCCGCGTTTTTCAGCGGAATGGGTGGGAATCTGATGACTTTTCGAAAATATGATTTCCTAAATGCTCTAAACGCCCAGCCGGAAGTAGCGCTTCGCCTTGGCCACATCCTTGATGATTTGCGCCTTGAGCGCCTCCGGCGAAGGCCAGACGATTTCGCCGCGCAAGCGCAGCAGAAACTCCTGATCGATGGGAGTCTCTGCGGTCATCTCGATTGGCTCAAAGTCCAGAATGTGCGACTCGACGGCGAAGGAGTCCGCGCCGAAGGTGGGGCGGTTGCCAACGTTGGTCACTGCCTGAAAGTGGCGCTCGCCCACAATGAGCCGCGTGACGTAAACCCCGAAGGCGGGCAGCAGGCCGTCGTAGGCCGCCAAGTTGACCGTGGGCACCAGCAAGCGCGTGCCGATGCCGCGTCCGCGCGCCTGCGTGGAGCGCACCGCAAACGGCCGACCCAGCATCCAGCGGGCGCGCTTCATGTCGCCCGCCGCCACGTACTCGCGGATCGCCGAGCTGGAAACCTCCAGGCCGCGCACCGTGACAGGCAAATGGATTTGCACGCCGAAGCCAAGCTCAGCGCCGAAGCTCTTGAGTTCTGCAACGCCTGCCTCGGCGCGGCGACCAAAGCGGAAGTTGCCGCCCTCATGGAGGCTGCGCACATTGAGAGTCTTCACCAAAATCTTGCGGACAAAATCATCGGCGCAAAGTTCTGCCAGCGCAGCATCAAAAGGCAGCACAAGCACCGCGTCGATGCCGGTAAGAGCCAGCAGGCGCAGACGCTCGGCCAGCGGCGTAAGCAGCAGCGGGGCCTGCTCCGGGCGTAGAAACTGCTCCGGGTGCGGTTCGAAGGTGATGGCAAGCGCGCGCGCGTTGAGTTGGCGCGCCTCACGCGCGACCGCCAAGAGAATCTCCTGATGGCCCAGATGCACGCCGTCGAAGTTGCCGATGGCCGCCACCGTGGGGCCGAAGCCAGCCGGAATCTCCGCGACAGAATGAAAAACTTGCAAACCATGGCCCTCAGTCGTCAATTTTCGGTCTCCAGATTTACGGGCAATGTGAGGCCGTCGTGGGCTAGGCGGATGTTGGCGGGCAGGGCGCGGTTGGTTTCTTCGTGTCCCAGATCGTGGGCGATGTGGGTGAACCAGGTCTGACGCGCGCCGATGCGCCGTGCCCAACTGACTGCCTGTTCGACGGTGGTGTGGGTGGGGTGCGGCTTGTGGCGCAGCGCGGAGAGGACCAGATGATCCAAGCCTTCGAGCAGCGCAAAGCTCGATTCCGGAATGTCACTAACGTCAGTAAGGTAAGCAGTACGGCCAAAGCGAAAGCCGACGATCTCCATCGCGCCATGCATCACCGGGATGCGCTGAAAGCAGACGCCGTGAACGGTGGTGCACTCGTTGAGCGGATGCAGTTGAACGCGGGCGCGGTTGGGATAAGTGGCCTGCGGCGAAAGGGTGTAATCAAAGATCCGCTCCAGCACCGCAGCGGTCTCCGGCGTGGCGTAGAGCGGGATCGGACCGCCCTCGCGAAAGACGGTGAAGCTGAGCGGACGCAAGTCGTCCATGCCTAAAATGTGGTCGGCGTGCGAGTGGGTATAAAAGACTGCGTCCACGCGGGTCAAGCGATTGCGCAGGGCTTGCTCTCGGAAGTCGGGTCCGGTGTCGATGACCACGACGCGCTCACGACCGCCAGCCACCAATGCTCCGTGCCCCATCCATTCGCGCTCTTTGCGAATGGGTGGGAAACCATCCATCTCTTCGTCCTGCTCACGCCAGCGCAGCAGCACCGAGGGGCGGAGCCTACGGTCATGCGGGTCCGTCGAGGTGCAGACCGCGCAATCGCAACCCAGCGTAGGAACGCCCATCGAGGTTCCGGTGCCGAGAAATGTGAGCGTTCCTTCCATGTGTTCCTTGTTCGTCGTCCAATGACTTTTGTCAGCCCGCAGTGAATGAGACTGTAGCGCCGAATGAGACTGTAGCGCCGGCCTCCCGGCCGGCTGTAGTGTGGACCTCCTGGTCCACGCTTGTTTCGTATCATATAACTGGTCGAATGCGAGTCAAGGATCGCGGTCTCCCACCCTAGCCGCAAAAAACAAAGACGCGCCATGGGTGGGGCACCCAAACTATTGAGAGAATCCAGCATTAGGGTACAACCCTGACTTTGCCCCCTAACCCCTATCGCTTTCCCGGCGGGGGCGGCGGGGGCGGCTGCATTCCCTGCAAGCTGATCATGCTAGTCAGTTCCAGGAAGGCCATGCGCACATCAAAGAGCACCGTCTCCAGTGTGTTCTGCTCGGATTCGCTCAGGTTGCCTTTGGTCTTTTCGGCCAGCACGGCCAGCAGATCAATGGTGGTTCGTGCGCCCAGAATGTCTACCCTGGGACGCTGACCCTCCTGCGTGCCCGCGCCCATTTGAATCATCGCGGAGACGTAAAACTGCTGCACCAGATGCTCGAAGGTGACCGGCGGCTGCGCGCCCATGGCGGGGTTCTGCGCGCGCACCATATCCTCGATGCGTTGTGCCGAGACGTCGTAAGCCGCCTTCTGTTCGCGGCTCTCTTGGGCCGTGGGCAGTTGCGGCTGTTCGTCTTCCGCGAGGGCTGTGGGAGCCGCAGACCTGTGCTCATTCACCACCAGCCGGGGACCGGCGCTGGGCGCGACCGGCTCGGAAGCTGGCGCGGAAGCCACCTCGGGCGGAGCCGCGGGTGTTTGCTGGTTTTCCTGCTCTTCATCCGCCTTGATCTTGCGACGGTCAATCACGGTAAATTTCGATGTATCACTCATGTTTTTTCTGCTTTCCAATCGGTTTTGCTGACAATACTTACAACGCTAACAAGATTCCAACTTGAGCGGCGTGGCTGGAATCCTTGCCGTTCCCACGGCCTCTCCGGCCTGATAGCTGAAGGTTTGGCTGCGCAACTCCGCCTCGCCGCGCATCATGCCGAGGGCAAAGCTGCGCTTGCCTGTCCCGAGCGGCAGTTCAGCCGCGCTGGTGATCTGCCCGGCAGTTGCTCCACCTTCCAATGTTAGTTCACTCCCGGCGAAGGGAACAGTTCCAAACAGCTCCATCGACCGCAGGTGACGGTGAACGCTGCCCCGCGAACGGATGCGCTCGACGATCTCCTGGCCCTGGTAGCAGCCTTTGCTGAAGCTGAGCGTACGCATCTGCGAGGTTTCCTGCGGCAGGTCGCGCTCTGCAATGTCGATGCCGTAGGCGGGAATCCCTTCGGCGATGCGAAAGGCCTCCAACGCTTCGGCTCCCACCGCAACCGCGCCCGCCTCAACCAGCGCCTTCCACAGCGCGGGAAGCAGCTCAGCCTGCACCCACAACTCATAATGCGGCACAAGAGCGCCGTAAGCCCGCGCAACGCGCACCGGCTGCCCCTTCCACTCCGCACGTGCGCTGGTCATCGGCTCGGTCAGTGCAGGCAAACCCAGCCGCTCCAGCAACTGCGCGGCCATCGGACCGGCCAGACCCAGCGCCGTAACGCTCTCCGGCAGCAGCTCCACATCGTCCATGATGATGAAGTGCTCCAAATGCGCAAGCAGCTTTTCGTACTGATCGGCGGCGACAACCAAACTGAGTTCTTCGCCCTCGCGCCAGACGTGCAGGTCGCCCTGAATGCGTCCCTGCGCATTCAGCACCAGATTCCATGCACCGGCATTCGCGGCCAGGTCGTTCACGGTGTTGGTGACCATGCCATTGAGCCAGCGGAAGCGGTCTTCTCCGCGCACTGCCACGCGCCGCAGCCAGCCCAGATCGTGGACCGCAGCCCCAAAGGCCAGCGCCGCTGTTTCGTTCTCAGCCGCGTCTAACCTCTTGGGCGTCAACGCGCCACGGTACTCCGCCAACTCAGGCGAAACCCCGCCCGTAGCCGCTTGAAGCAGCATATCGGCGAGCGGAGTGGGCGAAGTGGCTTGGGGGGGGGCCGTTTCAGTCATAGAATTTTTTGCCGACTCAGCGAAGTTTTTAACGGGAAAGATCGCCTCGGGCCGCATTCTGATTATAGCCTTGAAAATGGATAGGGAGTATCAATGAGCAAGCAGCAAAGACAGATGGGCGCGTGGGTTTTGTCGGCAGCGCTGTGCCTTTCAGCAGCTTTGGCCGTGGCCCAACAGGCCGCTCCGCAGGCGCCGCCGTCAACCAAAATCACCGCCGCGCAGGCCAAGCAGCTCTTCAGCCTGGTCGATGAGCTGATCCAATTCTCCTCCAGCGAAACCGGCCTGCCGGTCAAGAGCACCGTCAAGCGGCAGATCACCTCGCGCGAGACCGTCGAAAGCTACCTCAAGAAAAAGTTTGAGGAGGACGAGAGCGCCAAACGTATGCAGCAGAGCGAGATTGTGCTCAAAAAGTTTGGCCTGCTGGACCGCGACTTCGCCCTGAAGCCCTTTCTGCTGGCGCTCCTCAAAGAGCAGATCGAAGCCTACTACGACGCCAAAACCAAGACCGTTTATATGATGGATTGGGTGAGCATCGAGGAGCAGAAGCCGGTGCTGGCGCACGAGCTGACCCACGCGCTGCAAGACCAGCACTCCGATCTGACCCAGTGGAACGATCAGACCCCTGACACGGTCTCGATCAATTACGCCGGCGACGTGGACCACCTGAACCGGGACGAGATGGACACGGCGCGGACGGCGGTCGTCGAGGGTCAAGCCACGGCCGTCATGATGGACTACATCCTCAAGCCGATGGGCAAAAGTCTGGTGAAAAACCCCGAATTGCTGGAGGCGGCTGAGCAGCAAATGAACGGCGCGGAGAGCTCGCCGGTGCTGGCCCGCGCGCCGCTGCTGCTCTCCGAGTCGATGCTCTTTCCCTACCGCGAGGGCCTCAGCTTTGAGCAGGATGTGTGGATGGATCAGGGCCAGGCGGCGGCCTTCACCGGAACGCTGGACCATCCGCCCACCTCAAGCTGGGAGATTCTCAATCCGCGCGAGTATGAGCAGCGCCATGCACCCGCCGTGCCTATTTTGCCCAACATTCACCCGCTCGTGGACCCGCTCTACAAGCCCTACGACATCGGCCAGATCGGCCAACTCGACCTGCGCATTCTCGCCCAGCTCTTCGGCGGCGAGCAGGCGGCCCGCGACCTGACTCCCGCCTGGGACGGCGGCATTTATTGGGCTGGTCAGCAACTCAGCGCCAAAACTGAAGCGGACAAATCCAAGACAAACTCCCTCGCCCTCTTTTATCTCTCCTCGTGGAAGAACGCCGCCTCCGCGCAAGCCTTTGCCCGTCTCTACGCCAACGAATTGCGACGCAAATATGATCGCGTCAAGCTGGAATCCGGCGACGAGAGCGCTGCCCACTCCGGCCACTCTTCGGTATACAAGGTCTTCCCTGCCCCGTCTGAGTCGGCGAACGAATCTTCTAATTCCACCGCACCCGTTTCGACCGATCAGGAGCAGGTTTACTCCACCAGCGAAGGCTCGGTGGTCATCACCGTTCGCGGCAAGCGAGTCTTTGTGGCGGAGAGCTTCCCGCTCGATCTGGCGCGCAAGCTGACCGCGCTGGTCTTGGACGCGCAAGGCACAGGCGATGTGAAAATGGCGAGTATGCAATCGGTTGGATCAACCAAAATATTGGGTGCCCCAGGTCCCGATTCTGGGACCTGGGAACCACTTACCGCCAACCTGATCCGTTTCTTCTCCAACTGCGGCGTGATGAAAGCAGCGGTGGAGGCAGAGATCAAGGCAGCGACAAGATAGGGAATAGGAATTAGGGGATCAGAGAACAAACAGAATCTTGGCATGAAGGAGGCAACCATGCGGATGCACAATCCACCCCATCCCGGCAGGATCATCAAGGAAGCCATCGAGGCAATCCCCATGAGCGTCACCGGATTCGCGGCGCATATCGGCGTATCGAGAGTTACGCTCTCCCGCGTCTTGAATGAAAGAGCCGGAGTTACGGCGGAGATGTCCATCAAGATCAGCGAAGCCTTTGGGCAAGACTCGCCCGACATCTGGTTCAATCTGCAAAACGATCATGACTTCTGGCAAGCATCCCAGGCCCGTACTGGACGAGAAAAGGTTGAGCCGCTTCAATCGGTGGCGGCGTGATGAAGGCGGCGATGGCGGCGGAGATCAAGGCTGCGGCAAGATAATTCACCCATTTTCGCAACTTTCTCCGCGTTTCTGGTTCTATCCACGCAGGGATTTCAATCATGCGATAGGGGAACAAAAATGAAAATCGCCTTAGCCGTGTTTTTTCTTGGTTCTGTTTGCGTCTACGGTCAGGATGACGGCATGATGGCTGCGCAGCAAGCCAACCAGCAAGCCGTGCAAGCCGGATTACAAGCCGCGCAACAGATGCAACAAGATATGCAAACCGCGCAAATGGCAAACCAACAGGCAATGCAAGCCGCGCAACAAGCAATGGATCAGATGACAATCTCCAGCCAGCAATCGACGATCAATATGCTTCAGAATACGGCTAATGCATCCTCGTCCTCCTCCTGCCCAGGGCCGATCATAGGCGCCGCCGCCCAGCCCACGTTTACCGTTAAACCGGGCAAGGTGGCCGCCGGAACCAAGGTGATTCTGAAATCGGCCAGCCACTACGCCGCTATTTATTACACCATCGACGGATGGGCTCCCAATGAATCCTCCATTCGTTACACCGGCCCTGTCACGATCAATGCGGAGACTCACCTTCAGGCGATGGCGACAGGACCGAATATGATTCATAGCTCGATTGCGCGCGCCGATTACACGGTAGACACACCCGCGGCTCCCTCGCTGCCGACGCAGCCACTGGCCACGGATGGCGTGCTGCGCAAAGGAACCGCGTTGCGGTTGATGACAGGCTCCGAGATCAGTTCGCACAACGCCCAGGTGGGCGACAAGGTTCCGCTGCTGCTGGATCAGGAGATTCAAGTGAGCGGCAGCGTTGTGATTCCCAAAGGAACGCCTGTCGATGGCATCCTGACCGTCGCCGATCCAGCGGCAAAATACTATGTGCCGGGCGATCTGGTCTTTGAAGTCCACTCTCTCAATGTGCAGGGTAAGTCGATTCCCCTCAGCGGAGGAGAAACCCTGGAGGGCGCTGCCGCAAGGAGGCCTAAAGAAGCGATCATTGAACCCGGCATGGCCGTAACCGCCATGGTTACGGCCGATACTCCGCTAAAGCAATAAAACTCCCAGGTCAATGTTCCGAGACCTGGCGGGTGGCGCAGGTCCGGATTTTCGGACCGGGAAACCCGCAATCTTGCACCCGCGCTTTTACCTATAAAGGTCTATAGCTTCCTCGGCCATTTGCGGCTTGTGTGGATCACGGAAAGAATCAGTATGACGCCGTCCACTATGCGGTAGGGGATAATGTACGGCAGTCCACGAACAACCAGTTCACGGGTTCCTTTTCGTCTTCCCGGCCGCCCGCTCTGCGGGAATCTTGTGAGCCGGAGTACAGCTTTCAAAATTGCGGAGGCTACCTTGGCGGCGGCGTCAGGATTATCTTTGGCGATAAAGTCCCGGATCGAAGTCAGGCTTTGGATTGCCGGTTCGCTGAATCGATATTTCATAGCGGTGGAGGAAGCTCATGTTCCGTACCCCAACTGCGCAGCCAATCGAAGACCTTCTCCCCTGAAACGCTTCTTCCCTCCTCGATAGCGGCAAGACCAGCATCGATTTCCTGGAGTTTCCACTCCTCGTAGCCCTCTTCCACGGCAGACTCATCCGCAGGTTGGGGCGTGCGCAGAGAGAGAGCGCCAGTTGAAGACAGGCTCCACTCAACCGGATCGCCGACGGATAAATTGGCGCGCCGCAGAAGCTCCTCCGGAATTTCCACGGTAGCCGTGCCGCCGATGCAAGCAATCTGTGTAGCCATCATTTTCTCCTGCTGCTTTTCATGATACTCGTAATTCGATTAGGCAAGATCAAGCCGCATCCTTGCGGACGAGGTACTCGTCGAGCAGCACGGAAACCAGCACTGCCGTGGGGACGGAGACCATGGCACCGAGAACGCCTTCCAGCACGGAGCCGAGGATCAAGGCTACCAGGATAGCCAAACTGGGCAGGCCCACTCTGTTCTTCATGATGCGGGGCGTGAGGTAGGAGTTTTCAACCTGTAGATAGATCAAGTAAAAAACAGCAATCCCAATCACGCGACCCCAGCTATCGATGGCCGCCACCAGCAGCGCCAGCGCGATGCAGATGGCCGCGCCCAGCACGGGAATGACGTTGAGCAGCCCGGTCAGCACGCCCAGCGCGTATGCATAGCGAACGTGCAGCGAGAGATAGACGATGGTGCTGGCCACTCCCAGAATGAGCATCAGGCTGCCCTGACCAAGCAGCCACTTGCCCATGCGCCCCTCCGCCCGCTGGAGGGTTGCGTCGAGGCGCTCGCGGGCTGGGTGCGGAAAGAAGGAAAGAAACCAGCGATAGGCATGGTCGCCTTCCAGAATGAAATAGATGGTCAGAATGAAACCCATGATGAGATCGAAGAGCTTGCCTGCCCAATCGCTGATGGAGAAGAGCAGAGACGTGGCTGCCTTGCTGGCAAAATCCTGAAGGCGCGAGTTAAGCTCCGTGGTGTCCAGATGCTGCGCCAGAGGGATGCTCTTGAGCTTATCGAGTTGCGCGGGCAGGCGCGCGGGCATCTCCCGAGCAAAGCCATGCAGGTCGCTGATGACCGGCGGCAGGGCGAGGAAGCCGAAGGCGGTGAGCGCGGCGGCTAGAACGAGCAGCAGAACAAAGACGGCGGAGCTTTTGAAGGGCTGCCAGCGGCGAATGCGAAGCTGAGCGGTGAAGCGGACCATCGGGCTGAGCACGACGGCAAACAGCGCGCTGACATAGAGCATCACCAGCACGTCACGGATGAGCCAGGCCAAACAGCAGGCCAGGCCCAGGACGAAGGCGAAGACGATGTCGCGGCGGAGAGTGCGGGGTGCGCCCGATGGTTCGTTCATGCGTGAAATTCCTACTGACAGAGAGTGATTCCGGCAGGGCCTACTGGTCTCCACTAAGGATAGACCCGACAATTCCGCCCAGCAGTCCACCGCCCACTGCCGGTCCCACTTGACGGGCTTCGGTGTGCGGCAGGTACTCGTTGATCTGGTGCGCCAGCCGGGAGATGGGCAGCGTTTGCAGCCAGACCGCGCCGGGTCCCATCAGCTCGGCCAGAAAGATGCCGTCGCCGCCGAAGATCATGTTCTTGATGCCCGGCACGGTGGTGATCTGGAAGGCTACCGAAGCCTGGAAGGCACCCACGTGGCCGGGATGCACGCGCAGCAGTTCGCCGGGAGCGAGATTCTTGACGATCAGTTCGCCGCTCAGCTCCAGCCATGCCGTGCCCTGTCCGCCGACCCGTTGCAGCAGGAAGCCGTCGCCGCCAAAAATGCCCGCGCCCAGCGATTGCTGAAACCCGACGCCGATGGTGACTGCGGGTGTGGCGCAGAGAAAGCCGTGGCGATGGACCATGTACTCCGCGCCGGGATTCACTTCGACCGGCACGATGTGGCCGGGAACCTTGGTGGCGAAGGAAACGACGCCCGGAGCGCCGTACGCGCGGTACTCGGTCATGAAGAGGCTACCGCCGCCGGCCACTCGTTTAAGCACGCCGAAAATGCCGCCGCCACCGCCCATCTGCGTGTGGGTGGTCATCTGGATGGAGGCGGTCATCCACGAAAGTTCGCCGCTCTCGCTGAAGACGCTCTCGTTGGGGTCAAGCTGCACGTCGAGGACGGGCATGGTGGTGCCCTGAATTTGAGTCCGCATGGGGGCTTCTCCTTTTCATGGAACAGTGTAACCGGACGAACCATTGGAGAGTCGCGCTAAAATCGATTCTTCTATGAAAAAGAAGTTTCTCACGCTTCTCCGCTTCCGCGTTTCTACCGTGTACCATCCGTCGCGCACTCTTCGAGAAAATCTAGCCCTTCAGAGTACCTTGTTTTGACCTCTTCAGCTCATTCCAATCCTTCTCGGTTTGGTCGGCGTAGGCGGAGCCAAATTTGGCCAGGGCTTCGGCAAAGCCGTCGCCGCTGCCGATGTAGCCATTAAGGATGAGCGGGTCGCCAGAACGGGCGTGGCCGCGGGCCAGCAGCTCGCCACAGACTTCGGCGTAGGCTTCCAGGCCGCCGCCTGACAGATCCTCCAAGTCGATGGAGCCTTTGTGGTCGTTGAGCTGGCGGACCAGATAGTCGCGGCCACCGAAGTGCGTCCAGCCCAAAAAGGGGTCGGATTGGACCTGCATCGCCTTCTGTCCCTCGGCAACACGCTGGCCGTTGTGGTGGGGCGGGGTGGCTTCCGGCAGATAGGGCGTGTAGCCGGAGGCTGGCTCTTCTTTGATTTGCAGAAAGAGCGGATCGGCGGGGCCATTGCCCTCGAAGTAGATGCAGTAGTCGCGCAAGCCGACGGAGCCGGTGCCGACGACCTTGAAGGCCACGTCGATGGGACGATAGAGCGAGAGCAAGTGCTGGCGCTGCGGCTCAAGCATCTGGCGATAGGGGCCGAGGGCGGCCAGAACTGCGGCGGCCTGGGAGGCGGAGACGCGGTTGAGGGTGGGCTTGATCTCCTTGAATTGCCGCTCCGCTGTGGGGAGTTGGTGATCCGCGCTATCAATCTGATCCGAAATGGATTTGCGGTCTGCCACCCATGCGCTGGCATCCGAAACGCGGATTTTTCGATTACGCTTCGCTTCGTTCAGAATGATTTCGGCACGGAGTTTGATTGATTTTTGGTCCGGCTCAATCGAGTTTTCCTTTCCAGAAGTAGCGATAGGCACCATCAGTTGTTCCAGTGTGTGCTGGGGCGTGGCGCGCTCGGCTTTCAAAAGGGCTCTTTGCACGGGCGCGACCAGGTTCAGCCGGTGGACCTGATAGTGGGCGACATCGAGGAAGGACATCCTGGAGAAGGCGCTCATCTGCGCGGCGTAACGGGCAACCATCTTTTCGACGGCGGCACGAGAGGAGGCATCCTTGTGGCCGGACTCGCGGCCAGCCAACACCAAAGAGGTGGCCATGCGCTTCAAATCCCACTCGAATGGGCCGCGGATGGTCTCGTCGAAGTCGTTGATGTCAAAGGTGAGGCGGCCGTCTGGGGCGGCAAATGCGCCCAGGTTACGGACGTGTGCGTCGCCGCAGAGCTGCGCCGTGAGGCCGGTGGAGGGCAGCAGGGCCAGGTCGGCGGCCATCACTGGGACGGCTCCGCGGAAGTAGCCGAAGGGTGAGGCGGCCATCAGTTTGTATTTCAGCTTGATGAGCGCGGGAACGCGGCCGCGCATGGAGCGGGCCAGCAGTTCGGGGGCAGGCGTCTGGCGCGCCTTGGGTTTGAGCTGGTTGTGTTCCTGGCGGCCGACCTGCTTGCGCCGCGCCTGACCTAGATTGCGCCGTTCTTCGGAAGTTGCCCAGTGCATGAGTCGGAAGATACTAGCTCCGGGCTGCACAGTGCAAGGCCTTTTTGGGAGGGAAAAATTGCGCACTTATGTGCAAGTCTTTACATCTGCTGCCACCAGGTCGGAAGTCAGCTTGGCGCGACGAAGGTTATCGAGCTTCACGTAACGCTGACCCTGTGTGAAAGCAGTTCTACGCCCGCTGGCCGATTGAAGGTCGTTCACGATTGGCTCATCCAGGCGAATCGTTTGCGGGTCTTTCGGGCCAGACAACAAAAATACCTGGTATTCGGCATCAGGCTTACGAAGACCAGATTCTATGAGTCGGTCAACGGCTCTGCCCAATTCGCTTTTATCGCCACCATGTTCCAAGCGCACTCGGTCCTTACGATCAAGAATTCGTGGTATAAGTGGACATATTTGGTTGTCCTTATAGAATCCCATATAGTTTACTTTCTGAAAAGACCGGCCCGGCTGACAGACGTAAAGTGGTAGCCTTTCGTATTCGTCCCACGCGCGGCTGGCGGCGACGATGACGGTATCCTTCTCAAAGCCAAGCAAGTTTTCTTGGAGCAGCATGGCCTGCAATTCGCGCAGGAGGAATGACTCGCGCTCGGAGACAACTTCTTTCTTATCGGCAAGCAGCTCGTCAATTGCTTGGTCCAGTGCTGCAAAAGAGGTCCAAAACAGACGCTCATCGGAAAAATGCATAAGTTCGGCTGGCCGACTCTCGTCTGGGGTAAGGACCAAAAGGCAGCGGAAAGCCTCTTTCGCATCATCAAGGCGCTGTAGGTGCCGTTTCAACTGCTCGCGCATTAAGACGTTTCGCTGTGTCTTGGTCTCAATAAGAATCCTACAACTGCTCGACACTTGTGCATCAGGGACACCCGGTCCTCCGCGACCTGGTTGATTCTCGAAGCGAACCAACTCAAACTCTGGCAGTTCGGTAAGCGCACCCAACAAACGCTCGATTCGATCCAGTGATAAGGATCGCAGAACAGCGAGGATTGTCGCCGTGATGCGGTTTTCTCCAGCGCTGTATGTTGAGAACAGAGTTGTAGTCATAACGGGAACGAGTGTACTTGCTATAAGAACGATTGTCAACAAAGCAGGACTCGAATACGATTGCAAGTCTTCCACATATAATCTCTGTATGAAGTGCCTGATGGTATAGCAACGAATCCCGGAGGAATTTATCTTGACTCCTAGAACAGCCCTCTTGCTTTTCGGCATATTTGCTCTTCCCTTTGTACGTCATCCCTTGGCTGGCCAGACGCCGGCAAAATTCCTGACCGTGGAGGCATTTTACGGGCATGGGCCGTTGATTGGGACTCCGCCGGAGGGGCTGGCCTGGTCACCGGATGGAAAGCATCTGACGTACAGAATCGGTGGTGAATTGCTGGAGCGGGAGCCGGGGGCGGACAAAGCGCGCGTGGCGGTCAGCCGCGCTCAATTCGCCTCCATGACCGGCGCGAAAGACTCGGAGACGGATCGGGACCATCGCTCACGCTACGGAATGGCCAGCTATCTTTGGGCACCGGATTCGGCCCATCTTCTCTTCGACGTAAATGGGCGGCTTTGGCTCTATGACCTGCGCAAGGGCGCGGGTGAGCAGGTTGCGGATGCAGGCGAGGCTTCGGGCGACGATCCGAAGTTTTCGCCCGACGGCAAGTTTGTTTCGTTTATTCGCAAACATGGGTTAAAGTTGGTGCGGCTGGATGAACCGGGCAGGCCGGTTAAGATGCTGGCTCCCGCGCCGGACGCGGCCACGCTCAACGGCGAGGTGGATTGGATCTATCTGGAGGAGCTGGAGGCGCGCAGTAACTACTTCTGGTCGCCGGACTCGAAGCAGATCGCCTATTTGCAGATGAACGAGGCCGCTGTGCCGCAGTATCCAATTACAGACTGGATTCCGACACACGCTGCTGTGGAGGAGCAACGTTACCCGCAGCCCGGCGACCCAAATCCGGCAGTGCGGGTGGGGGTGGTTCGCGCCGAGGGTGGCAAGACGGTGTGGGTGACGCTGCCGATTCGCGCCGGGCAGGACTACATTCCGCGCTTTGGCTGGGTGGATGCGAAGACGCTGTGGGTCGAGACGTTGACTCGCGATCAGAAGCATCGTGATTTGTACTTTGCCGATGCGGCGACGGGCGAACCGCGCGCGGTTCTGCAACTAACGGACGATACGTTCTTCGACGATAAGTACGATGTTACTGTTGAAGACGGATCGATTGTGCTGACCAACTGGGCGGATGGGCACAATCATTTGTATCTTTATAGTTATAACCAAGCAGATACAGCGCATACCACTGCCAAGCTGGAACGGCAACTGACGCAGGGCGAGTTCGAGGTCAACGAGGTTTATCACGTCGATACGATAAATAAGTTCGTTGACTATGCCTCTAACGAGGGCGGAGGACAGGATCAGCAGATTTGGCAGGTAAGTTTTACAGGTGAACGGAAACAGCTAACTTCCGGCGCGGGCTTTCATGTTGGCAACTTTGCGCCGGTTGGCTCTGCGTTTGTGGATAAGCAGTCTTCGCGCATGGAGGCACCGTCGACAGAGTTATGCGCAACGGCTGGCAAGTGCAGCGTGATCTGGACAACGAACGCTCTGGAGACCTATCACCTGCGCGCGCCGGAGCAATTGACTGTGAAGGCGCACGATGGAACGAGTTTGAATGCCACGCTGCTGCTGCCGGAAGGCAGGTCGGCGGCCTCTGTTCCACTGATTGTCAATCCTTATGGCGGGCCTGGTTCGCCGACGGTTTTGAATAAGTGGAACGATGCTTTGCTCTTCGATGAGTTACTCACTCAGCATGGCTTTGCGGTGCTGCATACGGACAATCGCGGCATGGGCGGTCGGGGACGGTCCTTTGCGCAGGCGGCTTATCATAACTTCGGCGCAGTGCAATTGGAGGATCAACTGACCGTGGTGGCTGCGGCTTTGGCGCAGTATCCGCAACTGGATCCGAAGCGGCTGGGTTGGTGGGGATGGAGCTGGGGAGGAACCTGTACGCTCTACGCAATGACGCACTCGGATCGCTTCAAGGCCGGAGTTGCCGTGGCGCCGGTGACCGATTGGCACGACTATGACTCGATTTATACCGAGCGCTACTTGAGTCTGCCGTGGGAGTTTACCGCGGGGTACAAGGATTTCTCGGTGGTCAATTCTGCCGCGAATTTAAAGGGGCGATTGCTGCTAGCGCATGGCACCGGCGACGATAACGTACACATGGAAAACACAGTGCAATTTGTGCAGAAGCTGATCGAGGCTGGGATTCCCTATGACTTGCAGATCTATCCGCGCAAGACGCATTCGATTGCCGGAGCGGATGTGCGCACGCATTTGTACAACCGGATTCTGGCGCACTTTGAGGAGTATTTGAAACCGGCGGATGGGCAATGAATCCGCTGCATCGCCCACCGGCGCGTGGTCTATTCGTAACCGGAGACAACCTGTTCATCTTGAATCAGCCGCTTCGTATCACAAATCAGCCGCTTCGTATCATATCTGGGACGAAATCGCTGGCTGGACCGTCTATAGTGTTATGAGGTCGGATTGCCAAAAGATTCCATTCTTTTGTTGCTTTCGGCGCGGCTCCGTATGAGTCCAATTACACTGAGTGCTTCCCCGAATGAAAACAAAATGTAGGAAGAGAACCGAAGACAAGGGAATTGAGTACCTCACTATCATGAAGCTCATGATAGTCAGGATGGCGGCTTGTCTGGGAATGGTATTCTGTGCTGCGACACCTGCGCTGGGCAGCAAACAGGCGGTGACGCCCGTGGGGACCCTCAAGCTCCAGCCAGTTCCCGAGTACCGCGTGCCACTACTCAGCGAAGGCGTGAAGCTTTCGGACTTCGCAGGCATGAAGCCGCGACCGGAGCTGAAGGATAAGCTGCTGAAGGTCACTGGATTCATTCAGAATTCCCCGCACGACGGTCAGCCAGCAATGGAAGAGACCGAGGTTTGGCTGGGATACACCCAAAACACAATCTATCTTGTCTTCATCTGCTATGACCATCACGCGAATCAGATTCGCTACCATCTGGCGCGGCGTGAAAATGTATCTAATGACGACAATGTCTCTGTGCTCTTCGATCCCTTTCAGGATCACCGCAAAGGAGTTCTCTTCACGGTGAATCCAGCGGGCGTGCAGGCCGACGCGGCGTGGACCGAAAATCAAGGTCAGGATTACAGTTATGATCAGGTCTGGGATTCCGAAGGGCAAGTGACCCGCAATGGATGGATGGCTCTGATGGCGATCCCTTTTCGCAGCCTGCGCTTCCGCCCCGATGGCTCAGATTGGGGCGTAGTCTTCAATCGCAATTTTCCGCGCAACAGCGAGAGCGACTACTGGCCGCGCATAGCCGCCAATATCTCCGGCGTGCTCACCCAGGAGGCGACACTCAAGGGCATCGAAGGCGTAACCGGCTCGCACAACCTGCAAATCAATCCGTATACGCTGGCCCAGAACGAGCGAACACTGGAGACGCTTGATCCGACCAGCCCCTATTTCAGTTCCCGTCACTTGGAAGGAACCGCGGGCGGCGAGTTGAAGGCCGTTCTCAAGGATAAAATTGTCTTTGATCTCACCGTCAATCCGGACTTCAGCGACATCGAGTCCGACCAGCCGCAGTTCACCGTCAATCAGCGCTATGCGGTTTACTTTCCTGAACTGCGCCCGTTTTTTCTGGAGAACGCCAACTACTTTACTACGCCCTCGCCGCTGATCCTGCTCTATACCCGCAACATTGTGCGTCCGGAGTTCGGGGCGCGCCTGACCGGGAAACTGGACCACACCAACATCGGCTTGCTGGCCATCGACGACCGGGAACCCGGCGCGGCTGTCAGTTCCGGCGACCCGCTCTACAAGAAGCGCGCCTTCATTGCGGCGGGACGCGTCTCGCAGGATCTGGGCAAAGGGTCGAATATGTCCGCGCTGTACACCGACTACGAGTTCGGCCAAGGATGGAACCGCATTGGCGGAATCGACTCCACCGTACGCTTCAACGACAAGTGGACGGCTGTGGGGCAATGGGTGGAAAGCTCAACCAAGGGCACCCAAGACAGTCCTGGCTATTCGGCCGGACCGACATGGAACGTGAGTGTGAGCCGCTCCGGCCACTCTTTCAACCTGAACTCGAACTTCCAGGATTTCAGCACCGGTTTTAAGAGCCAACTGGGTTTCATCCAGACTTCGAATATTCGTGCCGGACAGGCTTACTCGAACTACCAGTGGTATCCAAAGAGTAAAAAAATCCTGACTTTAGGGTTGGAAACCAACCAGAATATAGCTTTTGACCATCAAGGCGACCGCGTCTATCATTACTCGAACTTTGATGCCTTTGTCATTCTTCCGCGCAATATCGTCATGTATCCGTTTGTGGGACAGAACTCGGACACTGTAGGTCCGCCCAGCTATTCGCTACTCCCAGGGTATAAGAACTTCACCGAAAACTACGGCGGCTTTGGCGCGCGCGGCGAACCCTGGGCGCAACTGAACTTCAATATCAACGTCACACGCGGCGGCAATGTGAATTACCATCCCGTTGTCTGCCCAATTCAAACCTGTACTCCTGTGTCCGTAAATTATCCTTCGCTGATGGATCAGGAGAAGGCGCAAGTCTATGTTACCTTGCAACCTATCCGCCAGCTAACTGCGGATAACACCTATCTGCTGGATCGCGACCACTCCGTGGCGGATGGCGCGCTGGTCTATGAGGCCCAGACCTTCCGCACCAAGGTCGACTATCAGTTCACAAAGGCGCTTTCAGCGCGCGTCATTGTAGAGTATGACTCGACGCTGGCTAATGCCGCAGAGACATCGCTGCCGCGAACCAAGCAGGTGGGCACCGAGGCGCTCTTCACTTGGCTGCCGCATCCCGGCACGGCGGTCTATATCGGCTATAACAACGATCTGCAAAATCTGGATCGCTCGCTCTGCAACCGGCTACAGAACGGTAACTGCGATTCCAATAACACTACGCCGCCGCGTGCTCCAGACTTTCTCAATGATGGGCGGCAAATCTTTATCAAAGCATCCTATCTCTTCCGCTTCTAAGATAACTAATTGTCAATGCTTTCCAATAAGTCGGCAGGACTCATCGCAGAGCGGATAATTATCCACCGTTTAATGAACAGCTACAGCAACACAATAGGGACTCAGAACAACTCCGGAATGGTGTGGAAGGCGATGCGCGTGGGCGCGGCCTTGAAGGCGGTCAGCATGGTGGCCGGGGCCAGCGTGCTCAGGCCGTACTTGTTGTTCACTGCGTCCATGGCCGCCACTAGGCGCGCACGGCTCTGCTGCTGCTCCGATCCGTCAAAGAGATTCAGCGAGTGCAGTTGGTCCGGCACCAGACGATTCAAATGCACGCCGACAAAATAAGGCCGGTCGTACTCCGAGCCAGTCGGTCGGGATTCCCAGAGACGACTTAGCGCCGCGATGAGCGTCAGGTTGTCCTGGCACTCGCTCAGGCGCAGTTCGGCCTTCCAGCCGCGCGTGGGCGTGCCATAACTGCTGACAGGCTTTTTCTCGCCACGCGGCACGGCAAAGCCAATCGCCAGTCCGATGCTGCCGGCCCATAGGTTGCCCGCGCGCAGCCGCATTGCCGCCTTGTGCAGCAGCTTGTGCGCCACTGCCCAGGCCTTCTCCGGCGTGCGCATCTCCGGCCCCAGCACGTGCTGATGGCTCAGAGACTTCATCTCCGCCGCCTCGTCCATCTCAAAGTCCTCGCCCTGCAGCCAGTGCCAAAGCCGCTCGCCCAGCACCGATCCCCACACCTCGCCGGAGCGCTCACTGTCCAGCGCCATCAGCTCCTCCATGGTGTGGATGCCTTTGGCGTTGAGCCGCTTCTCCATCTGCGCGCCGATCCCCGGCAGATCGCGCAGGCTGAGCTGCCGCAGCGCCTCCGGCAAAATGTCCAGAGGCAGCGCCACCAGGCCGTCGGGCTTCTCCATGTCGCCGGCTACCTTGGCCAAATAGCGGTTGGTGGCCAGGCCGACCGAACTGCGGATCATCGGCCCAACCCGCTCCCGGATGCGCGCCTTCACCTGTCGGCCCAGCGCCATCGCCGCCAGCAATGGCCGCTCCCGTCCCATCAGGCGGCAGGCCATCTCGTCGATGGAGAGCACCGCCGTCACCGGCAGGCAGCTTTCCACAGCCTCGACGATGCGGTGATGGTACTCGACATAAAGCTCATGCCGCGCCTCGACCAGCTTGATCCCGGGGCACAACCGCTTGGCCTCGCCCACCAAGGTTCCGGTTTTTACACCATGAGCCTTGGCCTCGTAACTGGCTGCAATGCAACAGGTTGAATCAGCCATCATGGGCACAATGCCGACCGGGCAACCGCGCAGCTCAGGCCGCGCATCCTGCTCCACAGACGCAAAGTAGGAATTCATGTCCACAAAAAGCCAATTCAGCACAGGGCCGCTCTCCGGCGCAATCGAAGCGCCAAGCAGCGGCTCTTCGCCAGCTACATTCGGAGCGGAATGGGAAAGGGAAGCCATCTCACCTATATATTCGTCTTATATTCGCCTATAATCAAGAGAAAATCAGATAAATGTGCAGAAAAATCTGCGGATGTGTCTTTTGCGGCTCAGAAATGCCTTGATAGCGTATTGTAAAAATATAAGTGTAAGACTTAACCCCTTCCGCGATTCTTGAGTCTAATCAGTGTGGTTAATGAGTATGTTCAGCTTCCTGCATGGTTTTGTCGCGATTGAGACCCTTGTTGCCGCTCTGGTGACGATCGGCATCGCGCTGCTGCTGATCTGCTGCGTGGAGTGTTCACACTGCCCAGAGCGCGAAAAAGACGATCTCTTCCGCCGCAAGGACGAATAGCGCATCAAATAAATACCAGCGTTTTACCGGCTGGTTGCCAGTGGCGAAAACGTCCGCACACTTATGGATTTCTTGCGCTTGCGGGGCGGGAGACCTGTAGCGCCGCCGCCGCCGCTGTTACGGACAAACCTGCCGGATCAATGATTTCTGTTCGTATAAAATCTCCAGGGTGGGCCGGGTTCTTGATGGGCATGATAACCTCTGCTAATACTTTGACCGCATGAAAATGATCCATTTGGAAATGTAGCGCCGACCTCCCGGTCGGCTGTAATGTGGGCCTCCTGGCCCACGTTTGCTCATTCGATAGAACATCTTCACCCGGTCACGGACGCTAGTACCATGTAACATATTATATTTCGCTTATTGACGCGCGGTGTTTTTTGGTAAATGATAGGGGAATGACACCCCGTTATCGAGTTACACTCAGTGAGGATGAGCGTGGCCGACTGGAAGGTCTGACGCGCTCCGGTAAGACAGCGGCACACACATTCATCCATGCCCGCGCATTGCTACTGTGCGATGTCGGACCGCAGGGAAGTCCCTGGAAAGTTGCCGACGTGGCCGAAGCATTGGGCATCACTGCGCGCACCATCGAACACCTCAAAGAGCGCTTCGTGGAAGAGGGGATTGAAGCCGCGTTGCAGCGCAAACCCCGCGTCAAACCACCCAAGCTATCCTTCGACGGCGCCTTTGATGCTCGGTTGACGGCCCTTGCGTGCTCACCCGCGCCCGCCGGTCGAGTCCGCTGGACGGTGCGCCTGTTGGCCGAAAAGGTCGTGGAACTGAAGATCGCGCCGAAGGTCTCCGCCATGAGCGTTCACCGTGCTCTAAAAAAAACGAACTTAAGCCTCACTTGAGCAAATACTGGAAGATTCCGCCCGATGGCTGCGCCGCCTTTGTCGTGTGTATGGAAGATGTGCTCGATGTTTATCATGCGCCCTACGACCCGCAATTTCCGCTGGTCTGCATGGACGAATCCAACAAGCAGTTGGTGGGCGAGGTTCATGCTCCGCTGGCGGCGGCTCCGGGACGCGGTCAAATCATCAACCACGAGTATGTGCGCAATGGCGTGGCGGAAATCTTCCTGGAAGTGGAACCGTTGAGCGGTCGTCGGCACGTCGCGATCACAGAACATCGCACGCGTAAAGACTGGGCTATGTTCATCAAAGGCATGCTTGATGAGCGCTACCCGCAGGCCACAAAAGTTCGCTTGGTGATGGACAATTTGAATACCCACAGCGCAGCTTCGCTTTATGAAGCCTTCGCGCCGGAAGAGGCTCGACGATTGGCCCGACGCCTCGAAATCCACTACACACCCAAACACGGCAGTTGGCTTAACATTGCGGAAATCGAGTTGAGCGCGCTGAACGGCCAGTGTCTCAATCGCAGAATTCCGTCCATCGAAGTGATGCGAAAAGAAGTGGCGGCATGGGAACTGGACCGGAACAACCGAAATGCCATCATCGACTGGCACTTCACCACCGAAAATGCCCGCATCAAACTGAAACGCCTCTATCCGGAATTATGAGTGATACACGGTACTAGTTGTATACCTCGCGCCGATGAGCGATGCGCGTCACTCTCACGATCTTGATTTCATCATCAATAGTGTAGATTACGCGGTAATCGCCAACGCGGATGCGCCATTCGTCTCTTCCGCCGCTGAGTTTCTTGCATCCTGGAGGTCGGGGGTCTGCAGCAAGCGCCTTGATTCGCGGGAAGATACGGTTTGCTATCGAGTCCGGGAGCCGGAAGAATTCTTTCTCCGCGCTGGTCTTAAACGCAATCCGGAATTCAGGCACTCAATTTACCTCTTTGGATGAGCTTGGCCTCAACTTCTTCGAGCGAAATCTCTTCCTCATTCCGACGCGATTGAGAGACCAGAACGTCCTCGAACTCCTCCCAGAGTTCCGCGTGTTCACGCAGATCAATCTGGACCGCAACCTTACGCCCGTCCTCGTCCGTAACGTATTGAATCCCGGTCATGGCATCCCCTCCAAAGTGCGCTTCGCCTGATTTGACGCTACTCCAGGGTCTGGATTGACGTCAAGGTGAAGGCGTCTGCATTTAAGCTCACTATCTAACTGTATAGTGTCGTCTGATCTCAGATGCATAATGCCTGCCGATCGTTGCGGCATTTTCCGATAACCAGTTGCTGAAGAGGGTCTGCCCAGTCGGCGCAGAGCTGGAAATAAGAAGGTTTGCCATCAGTCCTTTGAGTTCATCGCGGGTAAGCATTACATCTGATAACGCAATTCCCATCAATTGGGAAGCAAGCAGCGACAACCAGGACGGGCCGTTCAAGATGACCGTCTTTCTGCCCAATGTCTTGGCAATCAGACGAACTAAATCCGCGAATTGATAGCTTTCCGGACCGACTGCGTCGATAGTCAAGTTTTCGGATCGCTGACCTGCTTCAACCGCAATCTGCGCGAGATCTTCCACGTATACCGGCTGAATACGATATCGACCGTCTCCTGGAATGATAAATGCCGGAAGCTTTCTCAGCAGGAATGCAATGTTATTGATCAGAATGTCTTCTGCGCCGAAGATAACAGTGGGCCTAACAATCGCGTAGCTAATCTGCGATTGGCGTATTTCCTCCTCCAGAAGCGCTTTACCGCGGAAGTATGGAAGACTAGATTCCAGAGATGGATTGGTAATACTGATGTGAACGATTCGCCGGACTCCCGCTATCTTCGCCGCTCGAATCAGCGCGATTGTATTCCGAACAGCCCGGTCATGACTCTCATCTTTTCTGTCAAAACGCACCCAATATGTGTTGTAGAGAGTGTGCGCTCCAGCGATTGAGGCAGCCATCGCCTGAGGATCATCAAAACGGAATGGCAACGCCTTTACGGTTGCTCCGAATTCATTGTCTCGGTTGACATTTCCGGTGAGTGTAATCACGGTTTCTCCCGCATTGAGGAGACGCCGCGCGATGTATTTTCCAGAATATCCGAATGCTCCAGTAACGACGTTCATGGCAGTTCCTCCTATCCGTTCTTCCGTTTAGCTTTGTGCGGAAGTAGTGCCTTGAGACCGTCCGAACGCAGTCTGTCCATCTGTAACAATGTAGCCACAATCCCATCCAACGTATGGAAGAATCGTTCCATCGACTCCAGCCTTTGTTCATAGAACCGGGCCAGATCGGAATCTGACTTCGAGAGTGACAGCGTCCGAACCTGCTGGAGTGTCGAACTGACCCCATTCAACGCCTGATCGAACTCCGGCTTCTCTCTGCGCTCCAGAATCGTCTTTACAATCTTCCAGAAATCAGTATCCACATCGTAATAATCCTTGCGGTCACCGGTACGTAGCTGCCGATGAACCATGCCTAGCTGCTCCAGTGCTCGGATATTGGTGCTAATCGCGCCTTTAGTTACGCCTACGATAGGTATCAACTCGTCGAGCGAAAGCGGACCCGGCGAAAGATACAATGCTGCATAGATTCCTCCCATGGCTCGGGAGTAGCCCCAGAACTCGCTGATGCGGCTGAGATTCTCGATCATTTGTTTGCGAATTTCGTTTAAATCATTCATCGTTTAGATCATTCTAAACATACAATTCTATTTATGCAACACATTTCTTCACATTTGAAATGGATCGTCGAAAGACGGTAACGGAACCCGGTTGCTCTTTTCTCCGTAACCGATTCTCAGCGATCATCTAGGAACTGTCTATCACTCTCATTTCACGCCTTCCAGACCGCCCCTCACCCTCTGGCCTTATCCTCTATACAGGCTCCGTGATCGACTTCTCCCAAACCGTCAAGCAGCAGGCCGACATCGTCAAGGTGATCGAGGGGTACATCCGGCTGCGCAAGGCTGGGGCGCAGAACTACACCGGACTCTGCCCCTTCCACAAAGAGAAGTCGCCGTCGTTTTCCGTCCATGCGGTGCGGCAGTTCTACCACTGCTTTGGCTGTGGGGCTTCGGGCGACGTTTTTTCCTTTGTGGCGAAGATCGAGAACGTGACCTTTCCGGAAGCGGTGCGGATCGTCGCGGGAAAGTGCGGGATTCCGCTGCCCAAACGGGAGTTTTCTTCCCCGGAAGAGGCCGCCGGAGCACGCCAAAGAGCCAAACTCCTGGAGCTGCACGAGACGGCGGCAGCGTGGTTCGAAGAGCAGATGCGCGGGCCGGAAGGGGCCGTGGCGCGCGAATACCTGGCTGGGCGCGGCATGACGCCGGAGGGAATCGCAAAATTCCGCATCGGTTACGCGCCGGACAGCTTCAACGCGCTGCGCGACCGGCTGAGCGGCATGGCCGACCAGGAGACGCTGCGCGCCTGTGGCCTCTTCAGCGCCAAAGAGCATGAGGATGGCACCCTCGGCACCATCTACGACCGCTTCCGCAAGCGCGTGACGTTTCCGATTTGCAACGAGAGCGGGCGGGTGATCGCCTTTACGGCGCGGACGTTGGAGACGGGCGAGAAGGCCGGCCCGAAGTACATCAACTCGCCGGAGACGCCGCTGTACACGAAGGGCCAGGTCCTCTTCAATCTGGACAAGGCGCGCACGGCGATTCGCCAACTGGAGTTTGCGCTGCTGGTCGAGGGGCAGATGGACTGCATCTCGGTCTTTCTGCGCGGGATACAGAACGTGATCGCGACCAGTGGCACGGCCTTCACCGAGCAGCAGGTGGCTCTGTTGCGCCGCCACACCTCGCAGGTGGTGGTCAACTTCGATCCCGACGCCGCCGGTTCCAACGCCGCTGAAAAGTCCATCGCGCTGCTCACCGAGGAGGGCTTCACCATCAAGATCGTCACTCTGGACGGCGGGCTGGACCCGGACCGTTACATCCGCGAGCGCGGCGTCGAGGCGTACATGGCGGCTCTGCGCGGCGCGCGGCGGCAGGCCGATTACCTGATCGAGCGCGCGCGGCTGGCCTTCCCCGGCGCAAGTTCCGAGCAGAAGGTGAAGGCGATGAACTACCTGCTGCCGCACATCCGCAGGATGCCGGAGAAGCTGGCGCGCGACCAGTTCGCACACGACGCCGCGCAGAAGCTTGGCATTGACTCCGCCGTGCTGCGCGAAGAGCTGCACCAGGCCGCGCTGAAGCGCCGCGACCACATCGAGACGCGAGTGACGGCGCTCACCGAGGTCGAGCGGGTGCTGCTGCGTGCCTTGGCCATCGACGATCCAGAGAACGAACGCGCCCGAAGGCTGACGGCGATGGCTCTGGCCGAGCAGCCCGCGTGGTTCGAGCATCTGGGCTGCTTTGCGGCCTTGCAGGCGATGGCTTTGCGGCAGGCTCGCGATGCAATGGATGTGGTCGAAGACGAAGCGCAGCGGGCCTTGCTGGCCGAAACCTTGCTGGCCGAGACCAAGCCGCCCGATGAGAGCGAGGTGCAGAGCGCCATCCAGGAGATTCACGAGCGGGCGATTGAACACCAACTCCGCGAGTTACGTGCCGCGATGGAGACTGCGGAACAGAGCGGAGACCGCGCAAAAGCAGACACTCTTGCCTTGCAACAGATTGAACTGCGCAACACCCTGCGCCAGTTGCACAACCAAAGGCCGCCGGAGCGGTAAGTTCCAACCTTCCTGTCCATTCCAGCTTACGGATAAATACGATGTAACGTGCGGGCGAAGGGGATGGTTTCGCGGACGTGGTCGAGGCCGCAGATCCAGGCGACTGCGCGCTCGATGCCCATGCCGAAGCCGGAGTGGGGGACGCTGCCGTAGCGGCGCAGGTCAAGATACCACTGGAAGGCTTCCTTGGGCAGGTTGTGCTGCTCGATGCGGGCGTTCAGCAGCTCATAACTGGAGACGCGCTGTGAGCCGCCGATGATTTCGCCGTAACCCTCCGGGGCTAGGACATCGACGCAGAGAGCGAAGCGCGCGTCGAGGGGGTCTGGCTCCATGTAAAAAGCCTTCACGTCGGCGGGATAGCGGTGGACCATGACCGGCTTGTTGAATTGGCTGCTGAGCCAGGTCTCGTCGGGGGAGCCGAAGTCGTTGCCGTACTCAAAGGGCGCTTCAAGGTGACCGTCCTTGTGGGCCTGGTTGAGCATGGCGGCGGCTTCGTCGTAGCGCAGGCGCGGAAAGGGCGGGCAGATGGCCTCCAGCTTGGCGGGATCGCGGCCAATGACGGTCAGCTCAGGGGCACGGTTCTTCAGCACCGATTGGACGATGTGGGAGAGGAAGTTCTCGGCGAGTTCGAGGAGGCCGTCGAGGTCCAGGAAGGCGACCTCCGGCTCGATCATCCAGAACTCAGTAAGGTGGCGGCGGGTCTTGGATTTCTCCGCGCGGAAGGTGGGGCCGAAGCTGTAGACCTTGCCGAGGGCCAGCGCAGTGGACTCGATGTAAAGCTGGCCGGATTGCGTCAGATAGGCGGGATCGCCGAAGTAATCGACCGGAAAGAGGGTTGAGGTTCCCTCGCAGGCGGCGGGCGTCAGGATGGGCGGATCGGTGCGGATAAAGCCGTTGGAGTCGAAGTACTCTGCCGCCGCGCGCATGATCTCGGCGCGGATGCGCAGAATGGCGGACTGGCGCGGGCTGCGGACCCAGAGATGGCGATGCTCCATGAGGAAGTCCACACCATGCTCTTTGAGGGTGATCGGATAGGGATCGGACTCCGGGACGCGCTGGACGACTTCCAGGCCTTCGACGTCCAGCTCGTAACCGCCGGGAGCGCGCTTGTCGGCGCGGACCTTGCCGGTGACGATGACACTGGACTCCTGCGTCAGACCCTTGAGGGCTTCAAAGACTTCAGGCGGCACGCTTTTGACGTGAGCGACGCCCTGGATGGTTCCCGTGCCGTCGCGGAAGATGGGGAAGAGCAGCTTGCCGCTCTCGCGCTGGTTGTAGAGCCAGCCGCGCAAGGTGACGGATTGGCCTTCGTGCTGGCCGATGGTGGCGATTGTAACGATCGGCACCTGCGGTGCGAGAGGAGTGATGTTGTCTTCAGACATGGTGTTCCTCGGTGGCCGGATGAGCCGGACACTTTAGGATAGCGCTTGCGGGCACCTGGCACCTGCGGTGCGGCCAGCGGGCGCTTGCGCGCCTTGGGGTTCGTGGCTCTTGTCTGGGAGACTGATCGAAAAGCGGTTGTAGGATCGACAAACTCTTCGAGGCATTGGACAAGCAAGCCAGCACCTCTGGAATTTAGAATGGGTTCTCGGAAGCAATTTCATTGAGGAGCAGAAATCCGTGAGCGAACGCACCTTCAGCATCGTCAAGCCGGACGCGGTCCGCAAGGGATTCACCGGGTCCATTCTGGCCGAGATTGCGCGGGCCGGCTTTCAGATTGTGGCCATCAAGCGGCAGTCGATCTCCGTGGAGCAGGCCAGGGGTTTTTATGGCGTGCACGCGGGGAAGCCTTTCTTCGAGAGCCTGTGCGCCTTTATGGCCTCTGGGCCGCTGGTGCTGATGGTGCTGGAGAAGGAGAATGCCATCGCCGATCTGCGCAAGCTGATGGGCGCAACCAACCCGGCCAACGCCGAGGAGGGAACCATCCGCAAGAAATTTGCCGGATCGATGTCGGAGAACGCCATCCACGGCTCCGATGCGCCGGAGACCGCGGCCTTTGAGATCGGCTACTGGTTTGCGGGGTATGAGCTGGTTGGGTAGGCGGAAAATTGCCGATAGATTTTTTTGAAGCAGATCATCTAGCCTTTCGTAATTTTCCTTGACACAGTATTCCTTTTCTGGCATATTTCAAAGAGTGAAGGATCTGGATGAAACAGTTGATCTTCGTTGCCGATTCGCACCGTGTGCTGGCCGAATTTCCCGATCCTGTTCAGAGACACGTCGGATTTGCTCTCTATCTTGCGCAACTGGGCGACAAACACATTGACGCCAAGCCGCTGAAGAACATTGCGGGAGGAGTTCTGGAAGTTGTTTCCGATCACCATGGCGACACCTTCCGTACTGTCTACACCGTAAAGCTGGCCAACGCCGTTTATGTGCTTCACGCTTTTCAGAAGAAGTCGAAGCATGGCATAGCCACACCGCAAAGTGAGATCGAGCTAGTGAAAAAGCGGCTACTGAGGGCCATCGAAATTGACCGGGAACTGGAGAGATGAATATGCCTGAACAAGAACGCGACTACATTGTCAGCAGCGGAAATGTCTTTGCCGATCTCGGCCTTCCGAACCCGGAAGAAGCGCTGGCCAAAGCCGAGCTGGCGCAGAAGATCATTGTGCTAATTCGCAAGAGAGGGCTGACACAGATTCAAGCCGCCAAAATCCTGGGAGTAGACCAGCCCAAGGTTTCCGCTCTGACGCGCGGGCAACTGACCGGATTCTCTCTGGAGCGCCTGATGCGCTTTCTGCTGCGGCTGGGGCAGGACATCAAAATCACAGTGCAAGAGAATCCGCACGCACAGTCCCAAGCGCGGGTTCTTGTGGCGTAGGGAAATCCTTGCTTTCCCCGGTCCCAAAAGCAGGACCTGTGGCAACCAACACCTGACGAATCCTCTATAGTGATAATATTGCCCATAGTTATCAATCAAATTGTCATGACTTCGGATGGTAACCATGATGGGATGGTTTGATAGGTTGTTGGGGAGGAAGTCTCCTTCTTCGCCGGAATCGACATCTGAAGCGCAATTGGTACCGGCCAATTGGGCGACCAGCCAGTCACATCTGGCCCTACTCGAAAAGTTTCTATCGGCGCGTGAAGTCAAAAGCTCGTTCCTGGAGTTTTGGGCACCAGCATTCGGGATGAATCCTCAGCGCATTATTGATGGGCTGGTCGCGCATGGGGCACTGGAGCTTGCGCCCACTGTGGCAGACCTCAAGATGATGCTGTCATCGCGCAGCTTAAAGGTTAGCGGTAAAAAAGCAGATCTTATTCAACGACTACTCGAAGCCGATCCGAAAGGCTTGGAAGTACTGTATGGCGGGTGGCCCACATATGACCAATAAAGTTGGGTGCCCCAGGTCCGGATTTTCGGACCTGGGAGACCACGAACCCCAATCAGCGTCCTTCCGATCCTCGATTTCTGTCAAGACCACGAACCTCAAGCGAGCGGATAGCGAGCCTCTGGCCCCACCGCAGGTGGGCGAGTGGCCCACATATGACCAATAAAGTTGGGTGCCCCAGGTCCGGATTTTCGGACCTGGGAGACCACGAACCTCAAGCGAGCGGATAGCGAGCCGCTGGCCGCACCGCAGGTGCTTGCACATAATTACAGCGTTCTCCCGCACAATCAATGCAGGAGACAAAAAATGGAAATGCCACCGCTCACCACCCCGAACAATCCAGCCATTGCGCGCTGCCAGGATGCCTGGAATAGCACCTACAAGGCGCTACGGGACAAGAATGAATGGGAGGCAACCTCGATGAATGGTGCCAACAAGGCCT
>Ga0255351_1000093_pt1 | contig 40628 bp, 35 predicted proteins | sample HBST25r2metaG_FD_186024 | JGI IMG/M metagenome (GOLD analysis project Ga0255351, IMG submission 186024) | Peat soil microbial communities from Stordalen Mire, Sweden - H.B.S.T-25.r2 | ecosystem: Environmental > Terrestrial > Soil > Wetlands > Peat | place: Sweden: Norrbotten County, Stordalen... | reverse complement strand
GGTCCATCAACAGCATCGTGGGCGCGCACACCTCGCCGCCGTTCAATATCTACTCTGAGAACTACACGGTGGGATCGCTGGGTACCAACTTCACCGAGCGTGCGGATCAGGTTCCTGGCCAACCCGTTTGGGAATACTCAAAATATGCGCCGGGCACGACCTACCTGATTCCGGGCGGGAAATATGTGAACCCCGCGGCATTCACCGATCCTTCCCCGACAGCACTGCAGGGGAACTCCGCGAGAAACAGCCTGCGTGGCTTCGGCTACGCGCAGGTTGACTTTGGCGTGCACCGGCAGTTTCCCATCACGGACAAGGCGGGCCTTCAATTCCGTGCGGAGCTTTTCAATATTCTCAATCACCCAAACTTCTCGAATCCGACACCGATTAGTACGGGGGATTATGTTGGAGCGCCGGCTCCGGGATCGCTTGGCAACACGCTGGGATTCGGCGAGTCTCCCAGCAGCCTTGCCAGCGGATTGGGCGGCGGCGGCAACACCGGCGGATTCAATCCACTGTTTCAGGTTGGCGGTCCTCGCGCGGTTCAACTCGCGTTGCGCCTTGAGTTCTAAAGCACTTCGGCATGAGGTTGCCCTTTCCCGGCATGTGGAATTGTGGTTTCCGCCGAGAAACAATCCAGCGCAATGGATGCAGGCGGTCTGCATCCATTGCGCAGATGCTGTAGCCGATTCACACCGCTAGGGAGAGCAGCACCTGCGCGCTGCCTATGGCGCAGAGACGCTGTTCACGGAAGGTCATTGGTGCTATGAGAAGGAAATTGTCGTCCCCAGGCTTCTGGCTGCTTGTGCTTCCTCTGGCGAGTCTGCCCGGTCTTGCCCAGGCCACTTTGCAACTCCCGCTCGATCCGTCCGGCATCACCGCGATCGAAGAAAAAACCAAGGGCGGATATGCCGCACTTGGAAAGGTTGGGGCTCTCAAGGATTTCGACAAGGAGATGGCGCAGATCCCCACACTGATTGCGGAGAACAAGGATTTCGTGATCACCAACAACGGGAACGCAAACATTGCGTTTCTCATTGAATCCATGCTGAAAAAGAACCACCCGGAAAAGAAGATACTGGCTGACGATCTGATGCTGATCGACAAGAGCTACCAGGCAAATCTGCCGCCCTATGCCCTCGGGTACTTTGCAACCAGGATGGCGTCACTGCTGCTGAAGCAGGATTATCCGGAGGAAGCCAAACGCTATGCCTCCATGAGCGTGGCGCTGTTCAATGAGGACGATTGCAGACTGGTGGAGAGGTTTGACGACGCCGAGCGCGCACTCTATGACCAGAAGAAGTCCAAGACTCAGCTGAAGCATGTCTATTTCGAAGAGGATGGCGCCGAGCACTGCGCCGACGACCGGGCCGGGCGGCTGGGCAAACTGGGGAAGATCCAGGCTAAACTCGCCGAAACGCAGGATGCGGCCGCCAGTTTCAATGCGGCGTTGAAGGTTCACTCCAATATGGATGCCTACGTCGGTCTTGCAGCACTCGACGAAGCGGCGGGAGACAAGGCGGGCGAGTTGCGCATGTTGACCGATGCGTATCTTACAGGCAGACTCGAGCCGGAAAACATCGCCAAAGCCAAGGCGCTGTATCTTGAATTGAATCCAGGGAGCAATGAAGACGCCTATGCGGCCCTGATGGATCAGGAGTATGCCAAGACGTTTTCCAATCCCGTGAAAGAAGCAGCGCTGCAACTGCGCACCGGGGCCTCGCACCCTGTGGTTCTGGACGAGTTCTTTACCGGCGCCGATTGCGAGCCTTGCACTGCTCCCGATCTGGCCACCGAGGCCATGTTGAACAGCAGTACGCGCGATGAGTTTGTTCTTGTTGTTTATCACAACAATGCGCCGTCATCCGATCCGCTGACCAACGATGTGGGAGAGGACCGGGCCAAATACTACGGAACAAAGGGCAGCACACCTCACACTTTTCTCAATGGCAAAGAGGTCGATCTTGAGGAAGGGCTCGGCACGCACGCGCAGATCGCCGCCGATCAATTGGTTTCCGCCACGAACAAGTTGCTTGCTGCTCGGGCTGGCCCTTCTCTTTCGGTTGCGGCAAGCGCTGCGAATGGCGTGATTGAAGTCAGCGTGAACGGCAAGCCCCCCAACGCTCTCTCCAAGTCTCATCTCCAGGTGCTCCTGGTTGAGGATCCCGTGAGCTACAGCGGCCACAATACTCTTCGGTTTCACCCCATGGTGGTTCGCGCAAGCGCGGAAAGAACAGCTGGAGCGACCGGGTTTCCGATTGCCGCCGGCGCGCCCGTTTCGCGCAAGACGAGCTTTCATTTGGACAAGATCGAACAGGACAACCTCGCGTACTACGACGAATCGGTGCAGGACCTTTTGAAACGCCTTTCAGCTGCCATCGCCAGCGGCGCATTCGATAAAAAGGAAGTTGAAAAAATGGGTGAGTTTCCCGAGCACAAGAATCGGATTGATCCCAATCACCTCGCAGTGGTGGCGTTTCTTCAGGACGATGCGACAAAGAAGGTGCTCACTGCTACCTATGCTGTTGTTGCAACGAAATCTGCTGCGGGTGGCCAATGATGCTTCGAACATCTGGGACGATTAATGTGAAGCGATTTTCCATCGCGATCGCGTGCATTGTTTTGCTTGCTGGCGCGGTCAAGTCCTTGGCGCAAGTACCCCTGCAACTCCCAACGGATCACGAGGGGATTGTTGCAATGAATGCACTCCAGCTAAAGCAGGAGATGGAGTTTCGCAAATCGATTCGTACCGACGACACCGGGCAAATTCTTGGCGCGCTCCCCGATGTCATTCGCAAAGATTATGCCGCGATGGAGACCAAGGGCGGAGTTTCCAACATCGCGCACGCCTTTGGAGATTACCTGAAGAAGAACCCTTCCGAGATAAAGATGGTGGAGGCACGGCTTGAGGAAGTCCAGGTGGCGTTGAAGGCTGCAGTACCATCGTTTTATCGCGGCATTTTCGATGAAGAGATGGCGCGGATCCTACTCCAGCAAGATGTCGATCTGCCCGCGGCTGAAGGCCTCGCCCAGTCCGGTGTTGCCCTTTTTGACCGCGGCGATTGCCTTCAAGACGATCGGTTTGGAGCGGAGTCACACCACGTTTACGACGAGGCCAAGGCAAAGCATCCCGTGCCCTTCACCTATCATGCGGAAGAGGGGGATGAGCACTGCGCGCAATCGCTCGCGGCGCGCTATGCGACCCTGGGCAAGATCCAGGCGAAGCGCGGGAACGTGGATGAAGCCGCGAAGAGCTTTGACAAAGCGCTGAAGGCGCATGCAAATGCGGATGCGGCGCTGGGCGTCGCGCCGATCGATGGGGCAAAGGGAGACGAAGCGGGGGAACTCGAAATGTACGAGGTTGCATCCCTGACCGGGGCACTTTCGCCGGAGGACGTGAAGTCCGCGCGCGCCCTCTATGCAAAGTTGAATCCAGGCAGCGAGGCTTCGGACTACGATGCCCTCCTGGATGCCCGCTACGCCAGGACTTTCGCAAACCCTGTGGTCGATCGCGATGCAAAGGTTCCGCCGCAATCACCCCAAAAAGTGGTGCTCGAAGAACTCTTCACCGGAGCCGACTGCGAACCGTGTGTGTCGCCCGACCTGGCTACGGAAGCGGTGTTGAAGCACTATGGCCGCGAACAGGTTGTGGTGGCTGTCTACCACGACAATGCGCCGGGCCCCGATCCCCTGACCACCGCTACATCGGAAGCCAGAGCAAAGTATTACGGCACCGGCGACAGCACGCCGCATGTGATGGTGGACGGAAAAGAGATCGAGATCGAAGAAGGCCCGCCGAGTCATGCGCAGAGTTCCTTCGAGATCATGACGAAGGCGATCGACCCTCTGCTCGCCACCAGCGGCAAAGCTTCGTTGCGCGTTGTGCCGCAGATGGATGGTGACCTTGTGCATGTAACCGTCAGCGGCGACGCGAACTCGCTCCCTGCCAAGACTCGTCTGGAGATCCTCCTTGTGGAGACGGAAGTGAGCGATACGGGCAAGAACACGCTTCGTTTTCAGCAGATGGTGGTGCGCGCGGCCGCGGCTGCAAAGGCTGGAGAACTCGGGCTGCCGGTGAATTCGCAAACTTCGATCTCGGCCAACTATACGTTCAATCTGAAGCAGGTGGAGGCGGATCATCTGAAATACTACGATGATTATCGTGAAGGGTTTGAAAAGCGAATGAGTGCCTTCATCGACAAGGGATATTTCACGCGGGCCGAAATCGACAAGATGGCGCAATTCCGCGAGCCAAGAAACCTGATACATTCCGATCGCCTTGCGGTCATCGCGTTTTTGCAATCGGAAGAGACGAAGGAAGTAACCCAGTCGAGCTACGCCGCCGTAGCCGCGTTGCAAGATGGAGGGAGAAAATGAAGGATTCGAAGATCACCGCGGGGCTGTTGGTCGGCGCAGGCTTGCTTTTGGCAACAAGCGGGGCGCGCGCCGCGGACCCAGTGCCGATTCATTGGAGTGCAACCGCATCCACTGCAACACTGCCACTTGCGAAGGGGGCGAGGGTTGTGGCAAAGGTGACGGCAACGATTGCACCTGGATGGCACTTGTATGCCTTCGATCAGCAACCGGGTGGCCCATTGCCAACGGTCATAAGCCTTGTTGCCGGGCAACCGTTTACGGCGGATGGGAAGGTTACCGAGTCCGATCCAAAAATGGAGTTCGATTCAAACTTCAATCTGCCCACCAGCCTGTTTGAAGGCAAAGCACAGTTCACCGTGCCGGCAAAAGCCATGGCCGTCGCTGCTGGCACCGTGCCGAAGCTGAAGATCGATGTCGCCTTCCAGACGTGCAACGACCGCATGTGCCTGCCGCTCACGGTTGTTCACCTCGCAGCGCCGATTACGGAGCGGGAGAAACACTGATGAAGGCTCTTGCCCGCCAAAGCAAATGGATGATTCTGCCAGCGCTGCTGTTCGGCAGCGCGCGAGCCTCGGCCATGAGCGTCGATGTCCCGCGGGGTGGTTCATCGCTGGTCCACTTTGCGTGGCTGGCGTTCGGAATGGGGCTGCTCTCCTTGTTGACGCCGTGCGTCTTCCCCATGATCCCGATTACGGTCTCCTATTTCAGCAAGCATCTTGCCAGGAGCCGCGCTGAAGCCGCGAGAAACGCAGGCATCTATGCTCTGGGCATCGTCTCTACCTTTACCGGCCTGGGACTGATGCTGGCGATCGCATTTGGAGCGGCCGGCGTCAACAAGCTTTCGGCCAATCCCTGGGTCAACCTGGTGATCGCGGCCATCTTCATCGCGTTTGCCCTCAGCCTGTTTGGCGTGTATTTCATTCAACTTCCGTCCACGTGGATCGCGCGTCTCGATCGCCGCGCGTCCTCCTCGGGGCGAGTCATCGGCATTCTTGGCATGGGGCTGGTGTTTTCTCTGACATCCTTTACCTGCACGGCGCCTTTCATCGGCACCATGCTGGTGCTGGCATCGCAGGGCAACTGGCATTGGCCGCTGGCGGGGATGCTGGCCTTCTCCGTCGCATTCTCCATCCCATTTTTCTTGCTTGCACTGATGCCACAGGCGATCTCTCGCCTGCCCCGTGCAGGTTCCTGGCTGAACATTGTGAAAGTCCTTATGGGCTTCCTTGAAATCGCAGCTTCCATGAAGTTTCTATCCAACGCAGACCTCATCTGGCGCTTGAACATCTTCACGCACCAGGTCGTGCTCTCCATCTGGGTCGCCATTGGACTGTTGATGGTCATGTACATGATCGGTGGATTGCGGCTGGAGAATGAACAGGCCGCGCCCGGGCTTTCCATCGGGAGGCTGCTTGTTGCGCTTGTCCTGCTCTCTACGACGGTTTGGCTGAGCAGCGGCCTCGGTGGCCATTCGCTGGGTGAGATCGAATCGTTTCTTCCTCCGGCGAACAACTCCGACACTGGCTCTTCGACTCCTTCCGCGCCCGCGGAACTCTCATGGATTTTGAACGACTACCCGGCAGGATTGAAGCAGGCAGAACTCGAAGGCAAACCCATTTTCATCGACTTCACCGGCTACACCTGCACCAATTGCCGGTGGATGGAGGCGAATATGTTTCCGCGTCCCGAGATCCGCGCCGAGTTGAACAAATTCGTGCGGGTTCGCCTTTTCACGGATCGCGAAGGGCAACCGTACCAGGGGCAGCAACAGATGGAAAAGGATCGCTTCGATACTGTTGCGCTGCCGCTTTATGCCATCCTGACCCAGAGCGGCCAGATCAAAGCCAGCTTTCCGGGCCTCACGCGCGACCCCAAGGAATTTCTGCATTTTCTGTCAACGAATGAGTGACAAACACGATGACACTCCGCACTTCAGGTTCTGTTTGAAAGGCACCCCTTGTCTTCCATCACCGCTGCAATCTCGTCGCCGCATCAATCCTCCGCCACGATAGCCCGCCTGGAGGGCCTGGCTCATTTGGTCGGGAACACCCCGCTGCTGGAAATTCATCTGCTCTACGGGGGCGAACCCCGGACTGTGTACGCCAAGTACGAGCCGATGAATCTGACCGGCAGCATCAAGGACCGGATGGTGCTGAACATCTTCCGGCAAGCGTATGCAACCGGTGCGCTTCACCCTGAAGACACGATCGTCGAGGCGACGAGCGGGAACACGGGAATCGCTCTTGCTGCGCTTGGCCGGGCTCTCGGCCATTCGGTCAAGATTTTCATGCCCGATTGGATGAGCAGGGAACGTGTCGACCTCATTCGCGCGCTGGGCGGCGAGGTTGTCCCCATCACCCGTGAGCAGGGCGGCTTTCTGGGGAGTATTCGATATTGCGAGGAGTTTGCCAAGGCGAACGAAGCCGTGTTTCTTCCGCGTCAGTTCTCGAACCCAGCCAATTTGGACGCACACTTCCACGGCACTGGTCAGGAGATACTCATGCAACTCAGTGCCATCGGCCTGCGCCCCGATGCCTTTGTGGCCGGGGTTGGAACGGGAGGCACGGTCATGGGCGTCGGCAAAGCCCTGCGGCAGGCGGATGCAAAGGTGCGGATTCATCCCGTGGAACCGATGGAATCACCGACATTGTCCACGGGACACAAAGTGGGAAGCCATCGCATTCAGGGAATTTCCGACGACTTTATCCCGGAGCTGATGGATTTTGGACAGCTCAACGAAATCCTGTCGGTTTCCGATGGAGACTCAATTCTGGCCGCACAAAAGATCGCGTCGGAGCTTGGCATTGGCGTGGGGATCTCGTCAGGCTGCAACCTGCTCGCGGCGCTGAAAGCTCAGGACCTGTTGACGCCCTCGGCGACGGTGGTGACGGTTTTTTGCGACGACAACAAGAAATACCTGTCAACCGATCTCCTGCATGAGATTCCTGAACAGCCGGAGTATCTCTCTCCAAAGATTCAGCTCCTGGGGCTCAAGGGGCTTCCACGTTGCCTTTAGAGCGGAATCAGAATTGGTGTGCCCTTGGGATTGCAGTCCGGGGTCGCCGCTCCTTGGGGTCGCGTCGACTTGAATGCTGCGGTTTCGGGGTATAGCTATTCTGATTCCGCTATAGGTTGCAGGGCCGGGACCTCTACAAGCGATGGAATCAAGAACAATACCGCAGAACAAAATCCCCTGCCTCAGTCACGCCAGCCGTGCAAACAAGCTCGTCGTACTTGGAGGAAGGAATCGGCTGTGTCTTTACGGTGATGAGAACCTTCAGGTGCTCCAGCATCTCACAGGTGTACAACATCGAGCTTGTTAAGGGCCGCGATGCGGTTGGCAAGACGACCACGGTGACAGTTCACTGCCTCTCTCTCCATGCAGAGGAGCACAGAAGGCATCGCATTCATTAACTCCGCCACCTTCATGGAATGGACTTCCTGCTCTGGCAGCATTTTGCTCTCGTAATAATTGAATAGCTTCAGGAAATCTGTGTCGGACTGGACTTCCTTGCGGCGACTCGAAGGGATGCCCAATTCTGGACAGTGGACATATCCAATACGGAGTTTGGCGGCGAGGCCAGAGAGAGCTCTTAGCAAATTCAAACTTCATCGAAACTGGGTTTGCTCGAACGTCTACGATCGAGCACCGTCTGCACTTGACCACTAAGACCGTCGAAGCCCTTCCGCATGTCGGTCACGCCGGCAGCGATCCAGATCCGCGTTCCTGCAGGGAGTGCGATCACTTGCGAAGGCTCTCAAGGATCGAACGCAGCAACGCCGGATCAGCGCCACTCTCAACTGTGAGCATCGCTCTGCCTGGAAACTCAATGTGGATAGAACCGGACGGCGCGGGCTGTTGCTGTGCGGCCGGTTCCCGAATCTCCGCTTCAGTTGGAGCAGGCACTGTAACCGGAAGCAATCCTGTGCACGCGGCTGTGGAATCCACCAACTCACCGCGCTCGAAAGCACGCCGCCACTTGAACACCTGGTTCGCGTTCAGCCCATGAGCACGTGCCACCAACGCTACACTTGCGCCTGGCTCCAGCGTCAGATTTACAATCTGCTGCTTCTCTGCGACCGACCGAAATCTACGAACGCGACGCCCCGTAAACGCTGCCTGCTCCATGACCACATCGTCATGCTCAAGCCTCTCGGGATGCCAGAGGGGAAGACCACACGCTTACCTCCTTCCTGCCAGTCAGTGATGTGAAATAACTGAATCCCCCCGAGTTCGGATCGTGAGCGGCGAAAAGCTGGTTGTACACTGTTCGTTCGATCTCATGTCCATAGCGGGCGTCTCCGGTTAATCGCAGCAGCCGCCAGTTCAATTCCAGCCACGTGACGGTCGCGCAATTCTCACCAACCCCTGAAGAAAACAGCGAAAGCAGCTGACCTGGAACCTGAAAGTCTTCATTCGATGACACTGTGCCTGTTGGATAGAGTTGATGATTGTATATATCCTCCCAATCTCGGATGACGGCATTCAGAAGTCTCTCATCGCCCGTGAGGCGGTAAAGATCAACCAATCCTAAGAGGTTCGTTAAGAATTCATATGCCTTATCCCTGGCGATGCCATTAGTGTCAATCGGCATGCGGACCACGTCCGGTGCATTGGCATGCTCATAGGCGCGAATGATATACCTCGCGAATTCAAAAAAACGCGGGTCGCCCGTCAGCCTGTATAGTCGACAGATTTGCTCCAGAATGCTCGTTGATTCGATCCCGCCTGAAGTGCCACTCTTCAGGTCAGGCATGTGCTGTGCATTCAGAGTTATGTCCAGCTGCCCGGGGCCATCACCAAACGTTTCCACCAGGAGAACCCCAATGTTTTTACATGCATCCAGCACTCGAGGGTCACCCGTGAGCTCGTAGTAGCTCATCAGGCCCAGAAGATTATATTTATGAGTCCATACATCCCACCCGGTCCAGTGCTGGTTCGGCGCGTAGGTCCCCAGATAACCGTCCGGTAGCTGAGTCGCAATCAACGCGCTCACCATTCTGTTTGCGCGTGCGCGAAGTTCAACATTGGGCGAATACTGCAAAGAGTGCGAAGCTCCGTCCAGCCACTTTCCGATATGTTCCCCCGCCCATCCGACACCCGGTGGCTGGTCAGTTGCCACTGGATGAACCGGACGATTCACAAAACCAGAAAGATACGCGGTCTCATCGATATGTACTAGCGCGAACTCCACATTGACTTTCATGCGTTCGGCAAAGAGGCCGCCGATTTGCTGCGACTCATAGGGCAATGGTTTGAATCGCTCGACAATCTTTTCCGGGACGACTTCTCGCGACGCCAGAGGAGAAGAACTTTGTAGCACCTTGTCCGCTCTGAGGTATTTGCTGGATACAACCGCAGCAGACAATAGAATCATTTCTCGACGCGATATTCCGGTTGTCATAATGAGTGCCCTTCAAACTTGTCCATTTTGTGAAAATTTTGAACTTTGCGATTGATCTCAAATAAGCCTGAAAAGTTTTCGTGATGCGGCCAGTAACTGCATTCAATTCGGACATTTCGCGGAGATCAGTACTCGATGGGGAAAACCTCTTCCACCTCTCCGTTGCGAACTCCGTACATGACTCGATGCAAGTGAATGGTTGCATCGGAATATTGCACCCATAGTTCCAGCAGATCGTTGTTTCTTACGCGCAGGCTGGTGTTCTCAATGGCGACAATGGCATGCTCGGCATGCAACGCAGCCACGCGCAGGCCTGAAACACCTTTGACTTCCGGCAGGCCTCGCTCGCCGCTGATCGCCTTCAATCCCGCATCGAGTACGATGTGGTCCTCCGTGCTACAGCTGACTACCCTTGTCAACACTGTGAGCGCCAGGCGGAAATCAGGCGCAAACGGTTTGTAGAGGGTGTCCATCACCAAGTAGCTGCCCACTTGGACTTCAGTAATGCCCGGACACGAAGCGTATGTCTTGTAAGTGCCAGTCCCGCCGAGTGTGACGATGTCAACCCGGAAGCCGTCTTCCTCAAGCAGCAGCCGGGCATGAGAGAGGATCTCGGCAACTTCGTTTCGCAGGCTCTGTGTCTGCTCAGTGGGCGCGAGCTTCTGCAGATGTCCTTCATAACCCATCAGCCCACGCACTCTCAGCCCCGCATCGCGAGCCATTCTTGCCAGCCTAAGCGCCTCCTTGGGCGGTGCGCCGCATCGCCCCAATCCCACTTCGAGATCGATTACCAGATTGATATTCGGTTTGGCGTCGCCCGCGAGACGCGCAATCCGCGCTATATTCTCCTCGTTATCGACGCATAAAATAACCTCCGCGCGGCGACTGATCTCGATCAAGCGCTGAAGGCTGTCGTCATCCACAATTTCGCTGGCAACCAGAATGTTCCCTACGCCGCTCGCAACCAATGCTTCCGCATGACGGACACGCGCAACCGTGATGCCCATGGCGCCGGCAGATATCTGATGTTGCGCAAGTGCTACCACGGCATGATTTTTGAAGTGCGGCCGTGCCTTGACTGCGCTCTGCCGGAAAAAATCGGACACCGTGGCGAGATTGCTCTCCATCGCGTCGAGATCAAGCAAGAGTGCTGGCGTCTCGAGTTCGTCTATTCTCATGGCAGTTTCAGATCCTTGATTAAACGTTAATCCAAACCCGGGAACGCTTCTATTGAGAATCAAAGTAAAAGTATTGAAATTCTTGTCTCTTCGTCTCTGGCGTCTCTTTCCAAATCCAAGATTTTGCCGTGTCTTTCCTTATATACAGGAGACTCTTGACTATAGGAGTCTGGACCCAGGTATCGAAATCGGCCAGGCAATGGTGCTCCCGAAATCAGCCTCGATCTTTCTTCCCCTGACCTTCACATGCCGAAAAACATCATTGAAATCCATACCGGCGGCAGTGTCCCTCACTTGAGAAGAGTCCTCGGGGTGTGGGATCTCGTTTTCTACGGATTGGTTGCGGTTACACCGAGTGCGCCCGCAACGATATTTGGCTTGGCACAGGTCAATTCGCGGGGTCACGCCGTCGATACCATCCTCATAGCGATGGTGGCGATGGTCCTCACTGCTATCAGTTATGGAAGAATGGCCGCTGTCTATCCTTCCGCCGGCTCCGCTTACACTTATGTCGGCCGCGGGCTTCACCCCTACCTCGGCTTCGTCGCAGGCTGGGCCATCCTACTCGATTACATCGTTACACCGGTGTTCTGTACCATCTTCGGCACGCTTGCTCTGACTCGCGCCTTGCCGTCGCTTCCCTTCGTCATGGGAGCGGCTATCTTCGCCGGCGCCATCACATGGCTCAATCTGCGCGGCATCCGCTCAACCGCGCGCACCAACCAGGTGATGCTCGTCTTCATGTTTCTAGTACTCTGCACCTTTGTCGTTCTTGCGGTTCGCTGGATTATTGGAACACGCGGAATGGGCGCGCTGTTCTCGCTCACTCCGTTTTACAATCCCGCCACTTTTCAATTGAAGAAAGTCGCCGCGACCACATCCTTCGCGGCGCTTACCTACCTCGGCTTCGACGCCGCAACTACACTCGCTGAGGATGTAAGGAACCCGCGGCGCAACGTGATGATCGCGGCGGTGGGCGTATGCGTATTTACCGGCCTCTTCGGCGGCCTGCTGGTTTATCTCGGCCAGCTGATCTGGCCGGAGTTTAATACCTATACCAATGTCGATACTGCCTTCATTGAAGTTACCGGAAGGGTTGGCGGCGCATTTCTCTTCCGAACTGTCTCCATTCTCCTGTTGGTAGCGATGTTCGGTGCCGCTCTCACAACCCAGGTTGGCGCTGCCAGACTCTTATTCGGAATGGGTAGAGACAACCTTGTGCCGCGCAGATTGTTTACACACTTGCACCCGGTGCGAAACACACCCAACCTTAACATTTGGCTCATCGGCGTTCTTGCATTCCTCGGGTCACTCTTCATGAGTTATGAAGTCACGGCAGAAATTCTGAACTTCGGCGCATTTCTCGGATTCATGGGTGTGAATCTAGCCGTAATCTGGCAATTCTGGTTCGGCAAATCCCCCGGTTATTCGCGCAGATTCCTTGCCGACGCACTTTTGCCGTTCGGTGGGTTCCTGTTTTGCGGCGCAATCTGGTTGGGTCTTGGATCTCCTGCCAAGATTGCGGGCGGCATCTGGTTCGTAATCGGCGTTGTTATTCTCGCGGTCCACACCGCGGGATTCAGAAAGCCACTGGAGCTACCGGATCCCGTTCTGGAAGAGTAGCAGTCCAGTAGCAGCCATTCCAGTGAACACAATCCATGCAAGCCATACCATGTGCTTCTTAGTTCAGTCCCAGAGTGGCAGGCCGTCGGCAGGCACATCGACCATCTCCAACTGACCCCGTTCGTATTCTGTGATGGCGAGTCGCTTGTTGCCGGGAAGTGCAAACGCTACATTGGTGGGCAGGTTGCCGAGCGTTTCGATTCGGTCGACGACGACACCGTCCGGGCCCAGCACCATCACATCGTGTTGGCCAAACACAGCAACGTAAAGCCGCCCATCCGCGGAAAAGGCCATTCCGTCCGGTCCCTTGAATCCCGGAGGCGCATCTGCACGTATCACATTTCCGAAGCAAGCACGTGACTGAATGCCTCCATTGACTGCGAGCGTGTATCGATAGATGTTCCCCGTGATTGTTTCGTTGACATAGAGTGAACGGTCAGGACCGAATGCGATGCCGTTGGTGAACTTGATGCCACGGTCGAGCAACGTGACGCGCCCGGAACCAACGTCGACCCGGTAGACACGCCCGTCATAATTCAGCGACATATAGTCGGGCCTTATCACGTTGCCAGGGCAGAAATTTGGAACTGTGATGCCGGAATCCGTCATATAAAGCGCGCCGTCGGGGCCGAAGCAGAGGTCGTTGGGAAAGAGAAAAGGCTCACCGTCGCATTCAGTGGCGACCACTTCGGCTTTTCCGCCAATGGTGAGCCGCACCAGCGAGGGCACATCGGACTCGGCGACCCAAATGGCACCGTGCCGGTCGACCGCTAGTCCATTCGGCAGACCCGTCTTTTGGACGACTCGCTTTGACTTTCCGTCTGGACTGATCTGGCTAACGCAGCCGCGGCTCGCTTTGCTCTCGACGACAAGCCAACTCCCATCCGGCAAGGCGACTGGACCCTCTGGATCTCCGAGGTCTGTGGCAAAGATCATGAGGCACTCCTATCTGAAAGTGAAATTGAAGTGAAGTATCACAGGTGCTGCTTCGTTTATCTAGAAAGAAACTGGAGCGGATTTGTTGGAAACCCCTCTCAATGGGCCGTGTTATCGCCACTGTCCCGGGTGTGAGAAGTTCAACAAAACTCCGGCCGATACTTTATAGATTGCTTCATAAAATATCGATACTCTTCCAGAAAGGATAGGTCCAGCCCATGAGCGATCCGAAATCGCACTATTGCGAGCGTTTCAAAGATCAGGTGGCGGTCGTCGTCGGTGCAGCCCATGGGATCGGGAAGGCGATTGCACAACGTCTTGGTAATGAGGGTGCAACCGTAGTGCTGATCGATGTCGACTTGGAAGGCATGAAAGCAGTCGGCTGCGAAATGCAGTCCAATGGCTCCAATTTCCAGCTTCTATACTGCGATGTGTGCGATTCAGCCAACGTCTCTTCAGCCATCCAGCAAGTCATCGAGGCGCATGGCCGGATCGACATCCTGATGCAGATTGCAGGCATAGCTTTGGCGGTGCCATTCCTCCAACTGGACGAAGCGATGTGGGACCGGACAATCAACATAAATCTGCGCGGGGCCTTCTTAGTATCAAAATCGGTGTTGACCCATATGGTGGCGCAACGAAAAGGAAAACTTGTGTTCATGGCGTCGACCAATAGTTGGGATGCAGAGGCGCGGCTTGCTCACTACAACGCGTCGAAGGCAGGCGTTTTTTTGCTCGCGAAAACCATCGCGCGGGAATTCGGGCGGTATGGGATTAATTCAAATGCCGTTGGCCCGGGCATGATCAACACGCGCCTCGCTGCTCCGTTTCTCGATGATCCAGTTTTTCAAGCCAAATACCTCTCGGAGGACGGCGTGATACCGCTCGGAAGACTCGGGAGCACGGACGACGTTGCGGCCGCGGCCCTTTTCCTAGCTTCGGAAGACGCCGCCTACATCAGCGGCACTTTGCTTTTCGTAGACGGGGGCCAACTGGCATAGTTCGCCGGCATAATTCTTTTACCGCGACCTGCCTGTTCTTCGTTTTACCGATTTTTCAAGGAGACACAAATTGTCCCGCAGAAAGCCTATCGTTGTAGTCGGCAGCATTAATCTGGATCTAGTCGCTGTCGCAGACAGGATTCCGGTAATCGGAGAAACAGTCTTTGGAACAGACTTTCAGATTCATCCCGGTGGCAAGGGAGCGAATCAGGCCGTCTCTGTCTCGCGTCTCGGATATCCGGTGCAAATGATTGGACGCTTGGGGGACGATGCCTTCGGCGTTCAACTCCGAAAACATCTTGTGATATCCGGCGTCGATATCGCTGGAATCGCAACGAGCGAAGGGCCATCAGGCGTGGCCGTGATCGAGGTTTCAGCCAAAGGGGAAAACTCCATCGTTGTGGCGCAGGGCGCCAACGCCAAGCTGACGCCTGAAGACATTGACCACAATCTTCCCATCATTAGAGAAGCAGGGCTTGTACTAACTCAGCTTGAGATTCCTCTCGAAACGGTGGAGCACTTATCCTCGGTTTGTGCCCGCCAGGGTGTCCCACTCGTCTTCGATCCTGCCCCAGCCAGAGATTTGCCCGCTCGCATCTTCAGTAAGATCGCGTGGTTCACTCCCAATGAAACAGAAGCCGCATTCTATGCAGTGAATGGCCATTTGGAAAGGGAAGGGAATCCTTCCGAGATCGCCGCAGCGCTCCTGGCGAAGGGCTGCCGCGGTGTGGTTCTCAAGATGGGATCTCGTGGCCTTTGTTTCGCAACGCGCGATCAACCACCTGAGCTTCTACCTGCGTTCCCAGTCAAAGCTGTCGACACCACTGCGGCCGGAGATTGCTTTAACGGTGCATTTGCCGTCGGACTTATGTCGGGCAAAAACGCTCGCGATAGCGCGATCTTTGCGGCCGGAGCTGCAGCCATCTCAGTAACCCGCGCCGGCGCACAACCATCCATGCCATCCATGGCTGAATTGCAATCGTTCATAAATGAATACGGAGCTGTCGAGTCGTAATCCATGAAAGCAAAAAGGGTTGACCTCGACTCCTCCCATACCAACCTAGGAGAATTTGAAATGAAGAAGTTTTTAGGTGTCTCACTTCCGATGTTGAGCCTCTGGATACTGGTTCTCATTTTTGCGACGGGTGCTCGGGCTCAGGACACGCTCTTTGCTCCGGAAACCTATTGGGATCAAACGATTAATTCCCCTACGTGCATGACGTTTCGCACAGCGGCCGATGGTGGAGTAATTCCGTGTATGCCGTACACTCATCAGCAATGGCTCGCAGACCTGAGCCGATGGCGCGTAGAGCGCCGAATCCGCGTTGGCTACGACCCCGCACGCTATTCCCTCCCAGCTCTGCAATGGGCACAATCAAGTTTTATTCAGCCACTGATGATGGTGCACGACCGCAACTTCTACGATGTTGGTCAGGGAAAGTACACGGTCGACCGATACCTCGACGATCTGGACAAACGTTACGGTGGAATCGACAGCGTGCTGATCTGGTCAACCTACCCAAATATGGGAATCGACGATCGTAACCAGCACGATATGGTGCGTTCAATGCCCGGTGGAGTTGAAGGCGTGAAAAAGATGGTCGCAGATTTCCATCGCCGCGGCGTGCGCGTGTTGTTCCCCATGATGATGTGGGATCTGGGCACGCGTGATCCTGGAAAGCCATGGCCTACAGCGATCGCCGAGTTCATGAAAGAGATTGACGCCGACGGTATCAACGGCGATACGCAGGATGGCGTGCCTCTCGCCTTCTCGCTTGCTACTGACAAAGTTGGGCATCCTTTGGCCTTTGAACCCGAAAGTTCTCCGAACGATGAAGAGTTGGATTGGGATGTGATGTCGTGGGGTTACTATAAGTACCAGTTCGTTCCCCAGGTGGATCGCCTTCGCTGGCTCGATCCCCGGCATATGGTCATTGTGGACGATCGCTGGACCAGAAGCAAAACCGACAATCTGCAGTTCGCTTTCTTTAACGGAGAGGGCTGGTCTAGTTGGGAGAGTGTCTGGGGACTTTGGAACGGCATAACCGCGCGAGACGGCGAAGCCACTCGTCGTGTCGCTACGATAGAACGGGCGTTCGCTCCATTCCTGGTTAGCCAGGAGTGGGAACCTTTATATCCGATGCATAGGTATGGTGTCTTTGCCAGCCGCTGGCCACTCGGCGAGCGGACCCTCTGGACGATCGTGAATAGGAACGAGTACGACGTCTCTGGAGGCCAGATGACGGTCCCGTACACGCCGGGAATGCACTACTTTGACGTCTATCACGGCGTCGAGTTGAATCCAACGCCGGAAGCCAATCAGACAGCGGTCTTGACCTTTAGCACAGAGGGGCGCGGATTCGGAGCAATTCTCGCCACCGTAGGCGAACTCGATGCGAAGACAAAACAACTTCTCGACACAATGAAAGCGATGACGGCAAAGCCGCTCTCGGACTTTTCCTCCGCCTGGCACACGATAAATCAGACACTGGTCGAGATTCCAGCCACCAAGCCGGCCTCGACGACCCCGGAACGCATGGTTCGCGTCGATGGTGGCGACTATCTCTTCGTAGTTCAGGGTATTGAAATTGAAGGGAGCAACGACATCGGCGCGGACGTTCAGTATCCATGGGAAGACAGCCCGAGGCGATTCCACGAGCATTCGATGGAGATCAAGCCCTTCTATATGGATAAGTATCCAGTTACAAATGTCGAGTTCAAAAAGTTTCTGGATGCATCACACTACCATCCCAAAGACGATATGAACTTTCTCAAGACTTGGGCGGCAGGGAGCTTCCCGGAAGGCGCCGCCGACCAGCCAGTCACTTGGGTTTCTATTGAAGATGCTCGCGCCTACGCGGCGTGGGCTGGTAAACGCCTTCCGCACGAATGGGAGTGGCAGTATGCCGCACAAGGCAACGATGGTCGCCTTTATCCATGGGGCAACTGCGACTGGAATCCGCCGTTGCCCCCGGTCGGACTAGTTGCTTGTAGTACAGGCGCCAATCCAAAAGATGTTGTGGCGCCGTTACCGGATAAAGGACGAGTGATGCTCGCCGCTAGCGACGTAGATGCGCATCCGAAGGGCGCCAGTCCGTTCGGCGTAATGGACATGGTGGGCAATGTATGGCAGTGGACGGATGAATACGTCGACGAACACACCCGCGCGGCGATCCTGCGTGGTGGCAGCCACTATCAGCCACAAGGTTCCATTTGGTACTTTCCGCAAGCCTACAAAAACAATGAACACGGCAAACTGCTCCTCATGGCGCCCAGCTACGATCGTTCGGGGGCGGTCGGTTTTCGCTGCGTGAAAGATGTCGAATAAGTTGAGCGGCCAAGCGGAGGAGCACCGTGACCGGAGAGACTTCCGCCATGACCCTCCGCAAATTCAATAGCGAACACGACAAAAATAGTTGAAGAAAAGAGAGCAGAGGAAATCAAAGTATGAACCGAATCCAGAATACATTTCGTGCATCGAGGCGCCGACTGTTTGCCGCCGCAGCCTTGCTTGCACTTCTTGCCGGCTGTTGCGGCAAGCAGAACACTACGGCCTCAGCTCCAGCTGTCCAACCGCCACCGCCGCATGTCGTCAGTTACGCGACGAAGTTCCCGCAGACTGAAAATCCGATCTCGGAAGGTGTCCATTGGGTCGGTGGCAAGACTCTCGGCGTGGATTGGGGGGACGTCTCGACGAAGCCCGGATACGCTGTTGGTCATGCAAGCGCCGCCAAATTTGGTGACTCAGTCGCAGTGCTGACCGGCGATTGGCCACCCAACCAAAGCGTCGAAGCCGTTGTGGACCGTAGGAAGGTCTTCAATGCCCCGGAAGTAACTCTTCGCCTTCGCACTTCGCTGGCGAAGCATCTTTGCGATGGATATGAGATATCCTATTCCGCGAAAGACACCGATTCGGACTACTTCATTATTGTGCGGTGGAACGGGGGATCGGGTGACTTCACGGTTCTTGCAGACGGACAGGGTAAGCAATATGGGGTAAAGACGGGTGACGTAATCAAAGCCACGATCGTCGGAAATATAATCAAGACCTACAAGAACGGCGTGTTGATGGGGACGGCGAAGGACAACACGTATATCTTTGGCAAGCCCGGCTTCGGGTTTAACGCAGGCAAAAACGGCGACTACGGCTTCAGTAGTTTTAGCGTCATCGCCACTGACGCCACGACCTTCTAAGAGACTCTCCGCTAGTGGTTTCATCTCCAGAGGTTTCAGGATTGCGCGCCCCGCGCCATCATAAGACTTACGGGTAACGATTAAACAAGGGCGCACTGCCTAAAGCTATCGTTCAGATGGTTGACTCTGCTTTGGCACGATCGGCAAAATCAGAGCGCTGGGATGTGCGGCATCGTGAAAGACAGAATTCGTAGCACTTACGAACGTCGCGCTTTCGGTCGCACCGACTCCAGTATTTAAATTGCGATCAAAACGTGGAAAATCGCTACTTGAGATTTCAAGGCGGATCTTGTGGCCTTTAAGGAAGACGTTGCTCGTAGCCCAAAGGTCGATCTTCAGCTCATACACTTTTCCGGGAACCAACGGCTCAGCTGCCTGGGTGGTTTTGCGGAAGCGCGCACGCAGAATGCCCTCTGTCAGGTTCTGCACAAATCCATTCGGCCAAACGTCGACGAGCTTTGCTGTAAAATCCGTGTCGACCGCTGTGCTACTAGCGTAAAGATCCAGCGAGACAGGGCCTGTGACTTCGAGGTCCTCCCCAAGCGCGGGGGTCGAGTAGACCTGGACATCCGCCCGTTCTTCTTCTGCCTTCTGATCGACGGGGCCGGGTGCTAACTCCGCTGCATCGCAGCACAATGGACCGCCCAGCGTGGGAACCGGATTTGCAGGGTCGTAGTTGAAAGTGTCCTTCGATATAAGGTTTGCAGCGGTCGTGGTAAGCGTGCCGGATCCGCTGGAGGAATTAGCACTCCCAGCTGAGGCAAGATAGAATTTCGTCGGCTTCGCTTCAGGTGGCGGCCAAGCATCTTCGTCGCGCCAGCGGTTCGCACCCATCACAAATATGTGCACAGGCAGGTTGCTCGAGAACAAATTTTTCTTACCCAAAAATAGATATTCGTACCATTCCACCGATACTTCATTTTCGTCGTACTTCAACGCTTCGGAACCGAAGTCTACCTGGCCTATTTTCTGTCCGCTGCCTGCGTGGCCGCCAATGGCCACAAACAGATGTTGCCCCTTGCGCGCAGCTTCGTTTCCGGCAGAGCTCTGAAGCCCGGTAAAATTTCGCAGCGATCCGCCTTGGAAAATGTCATACCACGCCGCAATGTGCAACGCGGGGACCAGAATCGTGCCGTAGTTCTCTTCGATCGACCACTGCTTCCAATAGTCGTCATAAAGCGGGTGGCTTGCCCAGTCAAAATAGTAGGGAGCAAGAAGCCTGGTCATGTCTGCGCTGTCAAGGCTCCCGCCAAGATTGAAGACCGGGAAATTCGTGAGCGGTAGAATCGTACGATTCGAAAATGCACGAGTCGTGTCTTCGATTTTGCGCGTCAGTGTGTTTTGTGCCAGGATCGCCGTCCACGACTGATTGAACCACTGCTCGAAAGCTCCGCCTTGGTAGGTCCAGTTTTCATGGTAATTACTCCCGGTCACAGCCGGGCAAATTCCGGCTAAATGCGGCGGGTGACTGACTGCGGCAAGCATCTGGGTGGCACCCACATAAGATCCACCGATCATTCCGACGCGACCGTCTGAACCAGGGAGCATCGCAGCCCATTCGACCGCGTCATAGCCATCATTCGACTCGTGCTTGAAGGGGTACCATTCGCCTTGTGATTTGAATCGGCCGCGCATCCTGTATGACCACCATAAAGCCACGCGCTGTGGCAAGATGCGCGACCTCTGTTTCCTGATCCTTGTTGTACGGAGTACGCTCCAGAAGTACCGGGAAAGTGCCGGCTCCATCAGGACGATAGATGTCGGCGTAGAGTGTAATGCCGTCCCTTGTCTTCATGGCAGCATCCAGTTCGACTTTGGGCAACTGTATCTGAGCGCCGGCAATGGCTGTGTAACCAAACAGCATTCCAAGTATCAATTTTTTCATCATCAGAATGCAGCTCCGAAACGGCGAACAACAATCACTTCTTTTTACAACTAACCGCAATGCTCAATTCGAGCAACAAATTCCATTGACAAACTCGATAAGATAACGCGAATGTAACATAACAAGCTGACAGCGACGCAATGCGCACAACTGGTCTGGCGACATTTTTACCGCTCCGTCAGTATCGCAGGCAACGGCGCATCCAATTGCGGTGCAATCGATCTTATAGATTTGGGCTACATATAGCTGTCTGAAAAGGTTACGCGCTAGCAGAAAGGCGAAATTGCCGATGGTGGAGTTTTTGTAGCGTCTGTTTCGGCCTTCAGTCCTGCGATAGTAGATGCGGCGTCAACGAGCGCTAATCGCCGAAGCACTCATCGACCACGAATAAGGAACTTAAAGTCGGCTTGTGGCAAAGTTTTTGGCTGCGGGTTTGTTACTGTTCAGGCCGATCATGGGCTAGTCGAAAGTTGAGCGTTGCTAATTTCCAGACTGGTTCAAGTGGAATTTGCAAAGGCGCACTTCCATGCGAACTGGCAAAAGCTGTTGCCCCAATCACCCGGACCCAATGTCAAGCAGACTTCTTTTCTGGCAACCAACAAGAAGATTCGTTTCGCCCACCGTCGTCTGAACGGGGCGGGCGTTTAGTACTGCCATTCTTCGCTTTCCGAACAGTGGCCGTCTGAGGAGTGCGACCATTGTTTGGCAGAGCGGACAAACGCTTCTTAAGATGTCGCGCGAGTATCGGAATCGTTTTTGGATGAAGCTGCTTTTGGTAGGCGAACGCTGTATCAACAGTCCAATCCACCCCGGCGATTGGCCTGGTAGTCAGTTCTGCATCCAGAGTCGTTCCTTCGCGGATCAGGGCGAAACCATAGACACCTTCGCGGCCTCAATTGTCAGTTCAAACCACTTGCGCGGATTGTTCAAGTCCTGACCATACTTGGACAGGAATACGCGGCCATCGTGTGGCCGGATCGCATGCAAGGCTTCGAGCACTTTCAGGCACGTCTTGTTCAGTGGAATTTCGCGGTCACTTCCGTTCTTCGTTTTCTCCAGACGGATGCGCTTACGGCTCAACGATACCTCTGACCATTCCAAGCTGTATTGTTCGCTCTTTCGCATCCCGGTGTTCAGCGCAACGTCGAACTCCGGCAGATGAATAGGGAACTGTTTGGTGATGGCCTCTCGCACTCGCTTCTCCTCTTCATCGGACAGAAACCGGATGCGCGCATTGTTCTCGGCTCGCTGCTCCACCATGCGCGCGGGATTGCTTGTCACCTTGCCGTCGGCCAGTGCAATCTTGAACGTCTTGCCAAAAACATTCTTATAGCGGTTCTTGGTTGCCGGAGCCCACTTGTGAGAGCCAAGCCAGGAGTCGATGTCAGACGGCTTGATCTCGTCTGCAACTCTCTCGCTGAAATCTTTCAGGATGATCTGCATCCGACCCTTGAAATTGCGAATATCTTTGCGCTCGTGATTGATGTACCAGTCGATGGCCTCTTGCGCGATCACCGCAAATTTGACGCCCTTGTGCTTCATGTTCGGCGGCATTTTCACACCGCGAACTACGTCGGCCTTGCGCATCGCATACAGCTTCATCGCATCGCCGCGACGGCCCACCTTCTCGCGATGCTCCACGCCATCCACTTTAAAACGAATCCACCAGATGCCGGAGCCGAGCACCTTCTCAAAGATGCCACGCTCCTTGCGAATCACTTTTCTCGGCATAGGAATTGTCCTCCCGATGCGATCCTAGCAAAGTCGGAACTAAGCGGCCCCAAAAGCGGCACCATCAGTATTGTTATGATTAGGTCTTCGAGTCGACTCTACTTAAACTATTGATTTATTTGGTGCCCGGAGGGGGACTTGAACCCCCACGGCCTTGCGGCCTGCGGATTTTAAGTCCGCTGCGTCTGCCAATTTCGCCATCCGGGCTTTCAATGCGTGGTTCCCATCGACTATGTTACCCGAGGCGCGGAAATGTTTCAGCGGGAAAGGCTGTGCGCCATGAACGCAGCCGCCTCTCAGCGTGGATCAACCGCACGATGCTGACGCTATTGCGCTTTGCGGAAGCAGATGTCTTCGCCGTCCAGCCGGTACTCGGCGGAGCAGGCATCGCCGCCGCAGATCATCGTCTCTCCAGCGCAAAGCTGGCGGCGCGTGATCAGTCCCAAGGTCCCGCAGCGCGGACAGGACATGACGGCTACGTATGGGTTTTGGGCGTGGCCGAGCTTGGCCTGGTTTTCCAGAACGAAAACCGTTCCGGGGTCCATTCTTTCGGGAATCCATTCTTCCAGAAACTGCAAGTCGGCTGACATCGTGCCCTCCATTGGGTTGATGTAACCGAGCCGCCGTTCAGGCCGGCTCCGTTGTGCAACAACAGCAGGCTGCGAATGGCATTCCGGAGGCCGGGGGACCGCCGGACAACTCAGTGATACCGGGCGCATGCGCGCAAGTCAACTAGATTCGATGCAGGGGAGTATCGAGAGGGATTCCTCTTCATATTGTTTATCCGCTCTTCGATACTCCCGCGAACTGGCTTTGGGTCCCGGATTCCGAAGTACAAACGCAGATCCTTCGACTCGCCACCCCCGAACTCCACCCCGCAGACGAAGACCTGTCCGCGGGGGCCCTGGGAACTGAAAGACGTTCGGGGCCCCTTTCGCTCAGGATGACAAATTCTTGGGCTAGCGGGACGCGCTGACCGGAGCCTTTGCGTGGGAACCCGCGTAGTCGTCGATGGCGCGATAGGTTTCTTCGTTGCGCAGGATGGCTTCAACGTATTCGCGGGTCTGGGTGAAGGGGATGGACTCAACGAATTCGTCCATGCCGTGGTAGGGGCCAGCGGCCTCCCAGTCGACCACGCGCGAATCGCCCGCGTTGTAGGCGGCCAGCGCGTATTCCTGCACGCCGCCGAAATGATCGAGCATCTGGCGCAGATAACGCGTGCCGAGGCGGATGTTCATGGCCGGGTCGAGCAGTTGATAGGTCTCAAAGTGGCTGATGCCTTCTTCATGAGCCATCTGCTTGCCCACAGAAGGCAGCAGTTGCATCAGGCCATAGGCGTTGGCGTAGGAGACGACCGAGGGATTGAACTCCGACTCCTGGCGAATGAGCGAGGCGACCATGTAGGGATCGAGGTTGTTCTTTGCCGACTCGGTCTTGATGATGTCCCACCACGCGTTGGGGAAGAGGATGTGCCAGTAGGCGAGCGGGATGGATTTGATGGATGCGGATGCGGCGTAGGGCAGCGCCTTTTTGAGGGCGCGCATGGCGCGGTAGGGTTCGTTGAATGAAGCGTAGATCTGCGCTTCGGCCAATGCGCTCCATGAGGCGGAGTCGGGATCGGCGGCAATCTCCTGCGCGATGTAGTCGTTCAGGCCGGCGTTGGCCAGCAGGTGCGCCTTGGCGAGATGCGGGCTGTCGGTGGGAAAGCTTTCGTCGAGGTGTGGGATTGGGACGGCTTGAAAGCGATCGAGGTCTGCCTGCGTCACGGGTTGCGCGGCTTGCGTGCTGCCCAGAGCGGCCAGCCGCTGGCGCGCCATCTGTGCATAGAAGAAGTGCTGATAGACGCGGATGAGCGTGCGGTAATTGGCCGCGGCGAGAGCAGGCTTCCGATCCTGCATCTCGTAGAGGCGTCCGCGCCAGTAGAGAGCCGAGGCGGTTTCGATGGCGTTGGGATAGAGCTTGAGCTGCTCGTCAAAGAGGCGCGCCGCTTCTGGATAGAGTCCCTGGCGGTAGCTGAACCAGCCTGCCCGCCAGTGCGCTGCGGCGGCGTTGGTGTTCTCAGGGAAGTGCGTGGCCAGGTAGCTGTAGTAGTTAACCGCGTTGGGATAATCGTGGCGCAGCATGTACATGTTGCCGCTGGAGAAGAGCGCCTCGGCCAGCCACGGGCTGTGCGGGAAGAGAGATTCCATCTTGGTAACAATGCGCTGCTGTTCGTCGAGATCGTTTTTGTTGCGCGCCAGCTCCATCAGCAGGTAGAGACGCCGAGCGCCGTTTTCGTCGTGAGTATCGGCGAGGGCCTCAGCCTGCGCGGTGGTGAGCTGCTTCATCTTCAACTGGCAGGCGGCTTCCGCTACGGCGAACCCGTTGCGGGTGGTCGCGTCGAGCGTGGAGTTGCGCATCAGGGCGCGGTATTGTTCCGCGGCTTCTTCAAAGCGGTTGGCGTTGTAATAGGCGTCGCCCAGGCTGCGCAGCTCGGCCGTGGTCAGCGTGGCCTCAGCTCCCATGGAGGTGAGCTTGGCGCGGGCGATCTGCGCATCGGAGCTCAAGGGGTGGCCGAGCAACACATGTTTGAAGATGCGCTCGGCCTCTTCGTTCTGATTGAGCTTGAGGGCGACTTGCCCCTGAGCGAGCTGGTAGCCGGGTCGCCCGGCAGAGCCCGGATTCGCCGCCAGCACCTGCTGTGCGCCGGAGGGATTGTTGAGCGCGAGCAGGACGTTGGCCTCGAGTTCAGGCGCCTGGGCATTGAAGATGCTGTCGGGATAGCGGGCGGAGAAACCATGCAGAAGGGCTTCCGCGGTGGCGTCGTTGCCAGCTTCATGGTTGGACTGTGCGCCGAGAAAGTCGGCGTAGTCGGCCAATATATCGCCGGCCTTGCGCGCTTCAACCAGGTTGGCTTCGGCTTCGCCGAAGCGCTTGTCGAGCAGGTAGGCGTGACCTAGCGCCAGGTAGGCAGCGGCGGCCGCTTCGCCGCTGTGGGCATGGGCGTATTTCGTTACTCCCGCATAGGCAGCCGGGGTGCGCAGGGTGGCCAGTTGCTGGGCCATGGGGCGGAGTTCAGTCGACGCGACGAAGGCCTGCTTGATGCGTGCGGTGCGGGCGGTTCGAGCGGCCCTGCCGGCGCGGGGGGCTGGTTTCCTGTGGGAACTGGAGGCGGATGGCTTAGCAGCCGGGCCGGACTTCTTTGCAGCCGTCGATTTTGCAGATGTAGCCGGCTTCTTTGCAGCGGTGGACTTTCCCGCGGCCATCGGCTTCCTGGCGGATTTTGCCTTCGAGGAGGGCGATGAGGTCGAGGTGGCAGGCTTCGCCTTCGTGTCTCCCGAAGACTGTGCGGCCACGGGCGTGACAACCATCAGCGCGGAAAGCAGTCCAGCCAGGAACCGGTGGCTGGCGCGGAAAACGGTGTTTGGGGAAGCCAAAACCCTCATCTCTTCACTTTATGCTGCTTTTGCGCGAACTCAAGGGCCGGGAACCACTTGCGTTACGGCGGTGGATTGGGATTTCGCTGCAGGCGAAGCCGTAAAGAGCTGTCCCAAAACGCATTTGGCCGCCTGCGCCGCCGTCCGGTACACTAGGGATGTGCGGACCCGATGCTCAGTTTCTCCGGGGCCCCAGGATTTCCCGCATCCTACCGCCATGTCGACCATCCAACCTATTGCAGGAGAACTCGAACCGCATCCCGACGTAGCCTTGGTAGCCAGGGTGCGGGGCGGAGATGTCTCGGCGTACGACACGCTGGTCCGCAAGTATGACCGGCAGATCTTCCGGATTGCGCAGCACATTACGCAAAACCGCGAAGACGCCGAAGACGTGATGCAGGACGCGTTTCTCAAGGCGTACGAGAAGCTGGATCAATTTCAAGGGAACTCGAAGTTTTACACATGGTTGGTCAGAATTGCAGTGAACGAAAGCCTGATGCGTCTGCGCAAGCGGCGCACCGGCAAGATGGTTTCGATCGACGAGGATATCGAGACCGAGGAAGGCAGCGTCCCCCGCGATCTGGCCGATTGGGCGCCCGATCCGGAGCAGAATTACTCGCAGTCCGAACTGGCAGAGATTCTGCGCAAGACCATTCAAGGGCTGCCCCAGGGATTTCGTATCGTGTTTGTTTTGCGCGACGTGGAAGGTTTGTCCACGGAAGAAACGGCGGAGACGCTCGGGTTGAGCATTCCGGCCGTGAAGTCACGACTCTTGCGCGCCCGGCTGCAACTCAGAGAACGTCTGAGCCGCTACTTTCGCAAGAAAAAGGGACCAGGGGAATCGAGGAATGAAAAGTGACCTGCACTGAATTTCTCGCCTTGCTCGACGACTTGATCGACGACTCGGTAACTCCCGAAGTCCGCGCCGATCTGCAACAGCACCTGCGCGGTTGCGATCACTGCGAGGTGACCCTCAGCACCACGCGGAAAACCATCGAGATCTACCGATCGCACCAGATTTACGATCTGCCCGCCGGGCTCCGCGAGCGGTTGCACGCGGCCATCATGGCGCGATGCAAGAAGGGCTGCTAGCCCCGCCTTCAAGATCTGAAACGGCTTTTTCGAATCGGCCTTCGCTCAACTGCGAAGGCCGTCACTGCGTTGGAAGCACTTTACGAATCTCGGCGGCAAGCAACTGGTAATCGGCTTCGGTGAATTGCCCGCTATGCACCCACGCCACGTTGCCCTTGGGATCGAGAACCACGAGGTAGGCGGCGTCCGTGTCTTTCACCTCAAGGCGCTGCTTCCATGGATTCAGTTCGCCGTAAACGGTGATTACGTTCCGGTAATCGGCTTTTGGAGTTCCGCGGCGCATGCCGCTCTCAATGAACCAGCGTGTCAAGCGCGCCACATTCGGAATCATGGGCACCTCGCAAAACGTGACCCGCGGGTTGTTGCCGAAATCGCCGCGAAAGCGTTTCGTCCATGCTTCTACGGTGAAGCGTGCCTGGTAGCTGAAACCAAAGGCCAGGAGAGCCACATGCCCTGCCGCATCTTCGGGCATGACTGCTGCCTTGCCATTCAGGTATTCGCCATGAAGGACGGGCATTGCCGCGCCCACCGAAAGGTCAGTCACTGCGGAGGATTGCGATGCGAATGCAGTGAACAGGGAAATCAGCAGAAGTCTGTAAATGGTTGGACGATTCATATTTGCCGTAGATGCATTTTGAATCAAATTCGCGCTGTTCGATGAACTTTTACTGCAGCTCGTCATGCGGTGGAAGGTGGGTAGAAGGAATTTTGAGCCGATGAAACTTGCTGCTGTGCATAAGGACCGCGGTCAGAGTTCGCGGCGGCCATCCATGGCGCGGGCCATGGTGACTTCGTCGGCGTACTCAATGTCGCTGCCGGCGGGGACGCCCGTGGCGATGCGTGTGATCCTGATCGAATGGCCGCGCAGGGCGGAGGCCAGCCAGTTGGCTGTGGCCTCGCCTTCGAGCGTGGGGCTGGTGGCAAGGATGACTTCATCGATCTCGCCGCGCTCCACGCGGGCCAGCAGGGTAGTGGTGCGCAACTGGTCTGGGCCCACGCCATGCAGCGGCGAAAGCGTTCCGTGCAGCACGTGGTAAACACCCTGGTAGCCCCTCGTGCGCTCGACGGACTCGATGCTGGTAGGCTCCTCGACCACGCAGACCAGGCGTTGATTGCGTGTGGTGCTGGCGCAGTAGATGCAGGGATCGACGTCTGTGACGTTGTTGCAGATGGAGCAGAGGCGCAGGGCAGTCTTGAGACCGCGCACGGCTTCGGCCAGGGCGGCGGCATCGTCGTCTGTGGAGCGCAGGATGTGGAAGGCGAACCGCTGCGCGCTCTTGGCGCCGACGCCGGGAAGCTTCTTCAACTCTTCAATGAGCCGGGCCATGGGCTCGGCATAACGTGACAATTTAGCGCCTCCGGATCGTAGCGTAGCGCCGGGCTCCAGCCCGGCTGTCCTGCGGGTCTCCAGACCCGCAAATTGCGATGGCGGCGTGGACGCCGCCAGTACAGCCGGTCTGGAGACCGGCGCTACATCAGTACTTCACGGTTATGTCAGCCCGGGGATCTTGAGGCCGCCGAGCATGCCCTGCACATTGGACTTGATCGCCTCATCGGCCTTGCGCCCGGCGTCATTCACAGCGGCGACGACCAGATCTTCGAGCATTTCCACGTCGGGCTGCCCGCCGGTGAGGCCGACCACGGCCGAGGGATCAATGCGAATCTTGAGCAACTGCTTCTTGCCGTTCATGGTGGTGGTCACGGCGCCGCCGCCGCTGGAGCCTTCGACGATGGTTTCGCCCAGTTTGCGCTGGATATCCTCCTGCATCTGGTTAGCCTGGGAGAGCATCTCCGCGATTTTGAGTGGATTGATCATGATGCACCTCGTTGGGGCAGGCGGCTATTTCTGGCGCAAGGTTATTTCTGGCGCAGATCTACGACGCTGCGGACCTCCGCCTTGAAGATTTCCTTTGCCTTTTGTACAAGCGGGTTGTTCATCGCGGCTTCCTGAACGCTGCCGGCGATGGGCGTTGAGCCCGCAACCGGCTTAGAGTTTGATGCGGGCTGAGTGCCGGCTGCACCTGCTTCTCCGGGGACGACGAGGAAACGCGCGGGGCCGCCGAGACGCTGCAACTCCTGGCGAATGATTTTTTCCGATGCCGCATTCACGGTGAGGGCGAGCATCTTTTTGCCCACACCGGGGACTTCAATGCGCAGGCTGGAGCCGTCGATATTCCACGCGGCTGTGCCCAGGAATTCAGCGGCGGTGACGTGCCCTGCGCTCACCAAAGCAGAGCCGATGGCGTGGCGCAGGGACTCGATGCTGGGTGCGCCTGAGGAGGCTGGAGCGGCTTCCGGTAATCGTGCCAAAGCTCCTTCAGTGACGGTGGACGCGAAGCCGCTGGGCGCTGCGGCGGCGGGGAAGGGCGAGCTCCCGATGAACGGGCTGGCTTTGAGCTCACTCGCGAGTGCGGATGCGGACGAAGGGCGCTCCATGGTTGCGAGCGGACCGGGCGCGGATTCTGCCTTGGGCGGAGACTCCATGGTTGGCTGCGCAGCTTTGGGCGTTGCGCTCCAACTGCCACCCGTGGGGCCGAAGGGCGAAATGGGCGATGCTGCAGGCTGAGCGGGAGCCGAGGCAGCTGGCCGCGATGGACTGGGCGCTGGACGCGACGGCTGGCTGGCGGCTGGAAGGCGAACCGAGGCTCCGCTGGCCGCGCCGCTCAGCAGCTCTTCGAGCGGCAGCAGGCGCTGCGCATGGATGAGCTTGAGCAGGCCCAGTTCAAGATGAAAGCGCTGCTCCTGGCGATAGTTCAGGTCGTCGAAGGTGCGCAGGACGATCTGCAGGTTGCGCGTCAGTTCTTCTTCTGTGAACAGCAACGCGGTGCGCACGGCGCGGGCGCGTTCGTCGGTGGAGATCTGCAGCAATTCCGTCTGCTCGCCGCCCAGCTTGGCCATGAGCGCGTTGCGCAGGTAGCGAACCATCTGCCGCGCCAGCGAGGAGGGGCTGTGGCCGGCGTTGACCAGCAGGTTGAGCTGGTTCATGAGCTCGGCGCTCTGGCCGGCGGCCACCGCATCCATCAGGCGCTCAAAGACGGCGTTGGGCACCGAGCCCATCAGTTCGCGAATCTGTGCTGCGGAGAGCGCAGCGCGGCCATTTTCAAGCGGCGCGGAGGCGATGGCCTGGTCCATGATGGAGAGCGCGTCGCGCATGGACCCGTCGCCGGCCTCGGCCAGCAGGGCCAGCGCGTCGTCTTCCGCGTCGACGTCTTCCTGTGCGGCGATCATGCGCAGTTGGGCCAGGATGTCGTCGAACTTGACGGCGTGAAAACTGAAGTGCTGGCAGCGGGAGCGGATGGTTTGCGGAATGTTTTCGGGCTCGGTGGTGGCCATCATGAAGATGACGTGCGCGGGCGGCTCCTCGAGGGTCTTGAGCAGGGCATTGAAGGCGGCTTCCGTGATCTGGTGCGCTTCGTCGAGGATGTAGATCTTGTAGCGGTCGCGGGAGGGGGCGTAGCGGGCGGCTTCGCGGAGTTCACGAATCTCGTCGATGCCGCGGTTGGTGGCAGCGTCGATTTCAATGACGTCGGTCGCGTTGCCCTGGCGGATCTCGGTGCAGGACTCGCAGACGCCGCATGGCTCGGGGGTAGGCCGCGCCGCGGAGCCAATTTCGGTGCGGCAGTTCAGCGCCTGGGCAACGATGCGGGCGATGGTGGTTTTGCCGATGCCGCGATGGCCGGAAAAGATGTAGCCGTGGGCGATTCGGTTCTGCGAGAGGGCGTTCATCAGGGTGCGCGTGACGTGGTCCTGGCCGGCCACGTCGGCGAAACGCTGCGGACGGTATTTTCTGGCCAGAACCTGGTAACCCATGGGACGCGCTCCTGAGGCCTATCTGTTGAACAATGGGCCTGGAGGAGATTGTATCGTTCCGGGGTGGGAGAGTGCGGAGGTGGAAAACGGATTGGTCGAACGCCAGAATCTGACAGAAATAATTCTGAGTTCAGGCTCCAGTTTGAGTGGAAAGCGGGCGGGATGCTCTCTTCGCTTGCTTCTTCGCGGTGCGGGCGCGGGCCTTCTTTGTCGCAACTTTGCGCCTGCGAATCTCTTCTCTCGAATACATGGTGCCGCGGCAGGATTTTGCGCCGCAGTTGCAGATGGCTGCGTCGTCGCCGCCGTCGTACAAGCAGTAATCGTAGGTGATTTCCTCGCCGGCGGCGATGTGCTTGATGGCCTTAACCCACACCCGGCCGCCTTCTTCGCTGGTTTCGCAGTTGGCGGCGCAACTGTGGTTGATGAACATGGCGGCGCAGTGGCCGTCGATGACGATCTCGCCGTTGCCCAGTCCAAACAGGTAGGTGATGGGCGAGTCCTCATAGGCCTCGTCGGCCTGGTCTTTTGAGATGCGGCGGCCGGTATATTCGGCCACGTGTTGGCCCTTGCGGATGGGCGTGGTGGTGTAGCAGCCGGCGGCGTGGATGGCGGAGGAGCGGATGATCAGACCCATGCGAATGTGCGATGCTTTCCTTTGAGGCGGAAAATGTTGTATGCAACGCATCGTACCATTGAAGGGATAAAGAACATGAGATGGGGCTTCGGATTTGCGGTGGTTTTTGCGGGCTGCCTGGCAGCGGCATCGCAGAATTATGCGCAAACACCTGCGCCCGCCGATGCCCAAGGCCAGGCCAAGCCTGCCACCGCGCCGCAAAAGCCGGCTGCAACCCAGCCCCAGGCGCCCGCGCCGACTCCATCCAATGCGTTTCCTGAGGATACGAGCAACATTCCGGTCGTCTCGGCAAAAAGCATGGCGGAAGGGAATGCGGGCAGTGAGGAGGGCATGCACCTGGCCGCGCCCAGCGCCGATTTTGATCCTGTGCGCAGCCCGGACGATGCGGCTGCGGCGGACGAACTGCAAGGGGATAGTTCGAGTTCAAGCTCGGCTGGCATGGACAAACTGCTGCCCGCCTCGGGCGACGACGTTCCCAACAAACACAGAAGACTCGCTGTAGAGGAGCCGGCCCACCAGGCAGGCGCTCCAGAGGACATCAGCGTTGGCGATTATTACCTGCAGACCAAGAACTGGAGGGCGGCGCTGTCGCGTTTCGAGTCGGCCATGGTGCTGGCGCCGGAGAATCCCGAGGTGTTCTGGGGATTGGCCGAGTCTCAGCGGCACCTGGGCAACTTTGCCGAAGCGCGCAAGAATTACCAGACGGTGGTGGACTACGACCCGGACGGCAAGCACGGCAAGGATGCGCGCAAGGCGTTGAAGGACCCGGAGATTGCCAACGCTCGGCCACCTGCGGTGGGGCAGCCGCTCGCGGGAAGCTCGCAGAAGTGAGTCGCAGAAGCGAGCTTTAGCTTAGAGGCCTGACCAGCGCAGGTAGGCCGCGATGATCGGCTGACCCCACAAGCTGCTGATGATCCCCCCTATACAAAGAAACGTGCCCAGCGGAAGCTTATGTCCTGCCCAGCGGGTTGAGTCTCTGCGTGCGGAAGGAAAGAGGAGCAGAAGCAGTGCGGCGAACGCTCCGATGACGACGCCGAGGGCGAAGGCGAGGGACGCGCCGGGCAGGCCGAGCCACGCGGTCAGCATGGCCATCAGCTTGGCGTCGCCCAGGCCGATGCCTTCACGGTGGCGGATGAGCTTGTAGAGCCAGCGGATGAGGAGGATGAGGCCGGCGGCAGCGATGGTTTCACCTATGCACCGCAGGACGCCAGGGGCCAGCGGTGGCGAAGGAGACCCAAAGTCGTAGAACATCCTGTGAAATAGCCTGTTCTTTAAAACCGTCCAGACAATCCCAAGCCCGATTCCGGGGAATGTGAGCTTATTGGGGAGCCACAAATGCTCCGCGTCCAGCGCGGCGAGTGCGACAAGCAGCCAAAGAAAAAGCAGCGGGCCCACCTCGACAAACGGCTTCTCAGGAAAGTGAAACGGGTGTGCGAGCCACCACGCATTTGTCCCGCTTAGGCGCAACCACGCATCCACCGCCCAGGTCGCGCCGACTGCAAGTTCCACCAGCGGATAGCGCCAGCCGATGAGGTCGTAACAATTGCGGCAGCGGCCGCGCAGGATGATCCAACTGACCACCGGAATGTTTTCCCACCACGACAACACATGATCGCAGTTGCGGCAGTGGGACGCTGGATGGACAATGCTCTCATCCTCCGGCCAGCGGCTCAGGCACACGTTCAGAAAGCTGCCGAAGGCCAGTCCGAAGAGCCCCGCGAGAACCGTTCCCAGAATGCGAATCATAGGCGAGCTTGAGTATACGTCCGGCTGCGGCGCTAAACCCCGAACTGACGCAGATGATGGTCCAGGTGCTTGTACGTGAGGATAGCCCATTCGTCGGGGGTAAGGGGGCCGAAAAAGGAGTGGGGGTCCTTTGTGCAGCCACTGGGGCCGGAGCTGGTGAAGCGGTCGATAAGGGCGATCAGGCGATTGCGCTCGATGTCGATGTTGGGCTGGCCAGGGACGATCGGATCGGGCGCGGTCGGAGAATTGCGGCGAAAAGGCGCATCGTTGCCAAGAACCTTTTTCTTGATCACGCGGCCAAGCAGGCTGGCAAGGACCATGCGCGGCGGAGTGCGGTCGCCAACTGCCCACTCCATGCTGGCCGCGGAGTGGGCTACGGCCTGCGCGGCATTCATCTTGCCCCATTGCCGTGCGCTCTCCGGCGTGAGACGCGCCAGCCGCTCCTTGACCTCTCGTGCGTCCGCTGCATCATACAGGTTTCTCATGGATCACCTTTATACTTTGCGGTCGGCGGCGGGCGCAATCCCTGTGTCGCGGCATGGAGAAGAGTGCGCGGCGGAGTGCGATAAACTAGGGACGCATGGACGTTCCGCCAGAAGCCCAGCCCACGCCGGCAACTGCTCAAGCAACCGCGACCGATCCGGCGCGGGCGGCGGCTGTGTTTGAGCAGTCGGTGACCATCATGGCGCGGCTGCGCGGGCCGGATGGATGTCCTTGGGACCGCGAGCAATCCTTCGATACCATTCGAAAATTCACGTTGGAAGAGGCCTACGAGGTCTTCGACGCCATTGAGCGCCGCGATTTTCCGCACCTGGCCGAAGAGCTGGGCGATCTGCTGCTGCAAGTCCTGTTCTACGCCGAGATGGCGGCCAACGAAGGCCATTTCACCATTGCCGATGTGCTGAACCATCTGAACAACAAGCTGATCCGGCGGCATCCGCACGTGTTTGGCGACGAGGCTTCGCGGGCGGCGGGAAATCGCGCCGACGTGGATGCGGCGGTGGAAGGTTCTTCGGCTGCTGTGTTGCGCAACTGGGAAGAGATCAAGCGGGCCGAGGCATTGCATGCAGCAGATGCGCCTTCGGCGTCCAGATTGGAGTCAGTGCAGCGGGCCATGCCGGCATTGGCCGAGGCGGCAAAGCTGGGGTCGAAGGCGGCGAAGTCCGGATTCGACTGGCCGGACTGGCGCGATCTGCTGCCCAAGCTGGCCGAGGAGACGGCGGAACTTGAAGCCGAGGCTGCGTCGGGCGATCCGGCGCGCAAGCCCGCGGTTGAGGCCGAGCTGGGCGATCTGCTGTTTACCGTGGTCAACCTGGGCCGTCACCTGGGTGTGGATGCGGAGATGGCGCTGCGCGGGTGCAACCAGCGCTTTCGCGACCGGTTCCGGCAAATGGAGTTGGCCTCGGAGCGGCCGCTGGAGAAGCTTTCGGCGCCGGAGCTTGAGGCGCTTTGGGCTTTGGCGAAGCAGAGGCTCGCTGCTGGTGGAGAAGCCGGAGCGAGATCGGCATCTGAATCGGAGGGGCGGGCATGATCGTGATTCGCGCCTGTTCGGGAATGGAGGAGCTTCAGGCCTGCGTCGATATTCAGGTGGAGACCTGGGGCTATGACGAGACCGATGTCATTCCGAGCAGGGCATTTCTGGTGGCGCAGAAGATTGGCGGCCAGGTGATTGGAGCATTCGATGCGGAGATTGCAGGATCTTCGGCGGAGGGCGGGCCGGAGTCGCTGGTGGCCTTCGCCTTTGCGTGGCCAGGGTTTAAACCAGGCAACGGCGAACCGCGGCCTTATCTGCATTCCCACATGCTGGCGGTGAAGGAGAGCTACCGCAACCGCGGGCTGGGTGCAAAGTTGAAGCGGGAGCAGCGGCTGGATGCGCTTTCACGAGGCATACGGCACATGGAATGGACCTTCGATCCACTGGAAATCAAGAACGCCTTTTTGAATATTCACAAGCTGGGAGCCATCGTTCGCGACTATCGGGTCAATTTCTATGGTGTATCCTCATCTCGACTGCAAGCCGGGCTCCCTACGGATCGTCTTGTCGCTGAGTGGGAGCTTGATTCGCCGCGCGTGGAGGCATTTCTTGAGGGCCGGCCGGTAGTCGCAGAGGTCATAGAAGAACAGATTCTGGTGCCGGCCGCGATGCATGAATGGAAGGCGTCAGCCGCGGACCGGGATCGGGCGCTCGCTGTTCAGTCAGAGAACCGCAGCAAGTTTCTCAATGCATTTTCCCGTGGTTTGGCCGTGGTCGGATTCGTCCGGGATGCGGAAGGCAATGGAGTCTTTGAACTGGGATTTCTCCCATCCAAGGATCGTAAGAACCTATGAAAATCGATGCAATCATCCTTCGTGAACTGCACCTTCCGCTGGTGCGGCCCTTTGAAACCAGCTTCGACGTCACCACCAACCGCAGGATTCTTCTGGCCGAGATCCGTTCTGATGGCCTGACCGGTTGGGGCGAGTGTACGGCGGGCGAGCGGCCGTTTTTCTCAAGCGAATCGACCGACAGCGCCTGGCAGGTGATGGTGAACGAGCTGGGCCCGATGCTGGCTGCGGAGACGCCCGAGCATGGCGGTGACTGCCCGCGAATCTTCAAACGGGTACGTGGCAATCGAATGGCCAAAGCCACTTTGGAGAACGCGATCTGGGATATTGAAGCCCAGCGGGAAGGTGTTTCGCTTTCACAACTGCTGGGGGGCGTACGCGACGTCATTCCCTGCGGCGTGTCGCTGGGGATTCAGAAGACGATTCCGGAGTTGCTGGCGAACATCGAGAAAGAGCTGGCAGCCGGCTACCAGCGCATCAAGCTCAAGTGCAAGCCGGGCTGGGATGTGGAAGTGTTTGAGAAGGTGCGCAGCCGCTGGCCGGGAATCACGCTCAGTTGCGACGCCAACTCGGCCTACAAGCTGAAGGATGCCGATCACCTGGTGACGTTTGACGCATTCGATCTGCTGATGATCGAGCAGCCGCTTTGGCACGACGATTTCTACTACCACTCCATGCTGCAGAAGCGGTTGCAGACGCCCATCTGTCTGGACGAATCGATTCGTAACCGGCGCGACGCGCTGGCAGCCATTGAGATGGAGAGCTGCAAGATCATCAACATCAAGCTGGGACGCGTGGGCGGATTCTCCGAAGCCATTGCCGTGCACAACGCGGCGCAGGAGCGGGGAATTCCTGTGTGGTGCGGCGGCATGCTGGAGGCGGGGATTGGGCGCTCGCACAACATTGCACTCTCCACGCTCGAAAACTTCTCGCTGCCGGGCGATGTATCGGCTTCGAAGCGCTACTGGAAAGAAGACATCGTGGAGCCGGAGATCACGGTTTCTTCCGAGGGTGAGATTGCGATTCCAGATACGCCGGGACGCGGCTACCAGGTGAAGACGGAGCTGGTGCAGCGGCTGACGGTGCGCCAGGAGACGATCAAGGAATTCGCGCTGATCGGCTAGCACCCGCCACCTGCGGTGGGGCAGACGCTCGCGGGAGGCTCGCACTGGCTTCTTTGCTTGCCGCTCTTTCCATAGGTGAAACGCATAGGATAGGCGCTCTCGGTGCTCAATATTCGTCGCTCCTCTCTCCTTGAACCCGTAAAAATTGGCTCCGTGCGCCGCTCGTGGGAAAGTGCATCACAGGCTCTAGGACGACGTGGCCCAGGACGATGGCGGCGGCGATCTGTCCCGATCGCCGCGAGTCTGAGTTCTTTTGCCGTGGAAAAACCTCCGCATCGTGCCTGTTGTGATTGCCCGCACAGACGTCTCGAAAGCCACAATGTTTTCTAAGAGAACTGCACTTATTTCTCTCTAACGGAAAGTCTCTTTTTCTGGCTTTCCAACTGCGTTGTCACGAGGGAAGCGGGCAGGTTGTACATGTGGGCAGGATCATTTCGGCGAGTTCCGCGCCGGATTTCGATCCACTGATCGGAAAACCCACGGTAGAGCCTTGCACGTCTCCCTTCAGCGCTTCTGCTGCCGGATTCGGCTCAGAGCGCGCAGATCCTTTTGCCTTGGGGGCTCGTGATGAAGCGCAGTCTGGATATTGTTCTGGCATTCTTGCTGCTGGTTCCCGCACTGCCGGTTCTGGCAGTCGCCGCACTCCTCATCAAGTGGGATTCCGATGGCCCGGTGCTGTTTTGCCAGGAGCGCATGGGCCGCGGTTTCCATCCATTCCAACTGTTCAAGCTGCGCACGATGAAGCAATCGATGGGGGGCTCGGCCTACACGCTGGGCGCGGACCCGCGCATCACGCGCATGGGGCGATGGCTGCGCTGGTTCAAGATCGACGAGCTGCCGCAGCTTTGGAATGTGCTCTGCGGCGACATGAGCCTGGTGGGTCCGCGGCCGGTGATTCCGGAGCTGGCGCGCGAGTTTCAGCGGTCTTACGAGCGCCTGCTGGTGGCGCGTCCCGGCCTCACCGACCCGGCCACGCTGAAGTATTGCCGCGAGGCCGAGATGCTGGCGCTGTTGCCCGATCCGATGCGCTACTTCAAGAGTGTGGTGACACCGGACAAGCTGCTCATCTCCCGGCTCTACCAGGAACGCGCCAGCTTCTGGAGCGACCTGGGCGTGATGGCGGCGACGGCCCTGGCGCTGTTTCTGCCCAATGAGCGCACGCGGCTGATCCCGGCCCAGCCGAGCCTGGCGCCTGTTGTCGCATTTCGAGCGCCTGCGCCGGTTATCCCGCTGCGGACGAGGGTGAATCCGGTGAGTCAGGCATCTCCATTCGAGTATCCACTGGATCTGCCGCGCCGCGACGGTTTGGGGCGCCCGAGGCCTGCGCCGGCGGTTCACCGGAAGTTCGGGAACAATGCGAATGCGGGGAGGGCGGAGCACATCGAGCTTGTGCCCCGATCTCTCATTTAAGTGTGCTGTCGGTCACGCTTTGGCGGAGGGACCGGCTTGGTAAAATAGCCAGCGGAAGATCAGAGGCCTCGTACCTGTGCCGAGCCTCAAGGAGAGTGGAATGCCCGAAGCGTACTCGTTCAGCACGATACCCGCGAAGATTCTGTTGCCCATCGATTTCAGCCCATCATCCCATGCAGCGCTGGAGCAGGTCACTGTGCTTGCCCAGCACTTTCACGCAGAAGTCTATCTCGTATACGTTCTCGCCGAGGGCCCCGGCCTTGAAGAGGCGAAGAAAGAGGCGGAAAAGCGGTTTGCCGTCTCTGTGGCCGGCCTCAGCGCCAAGGGCATCAAGGCAACGGCGGTTGTGGAAGTGGATGACGACATCGCCGGGAAGATCCTGGACGTGATCGATCGCGAGCATATCGATCTGATTGCGGTTTCAACGCATGGAACCACCGGCTGGCATCCGCTGGTGTTTGGTTCGATTGCCGAGAAGCTGGTGAAGCTGGTGCAGATTCCGCTGTTGCTGATTCGCACCCAGAAGCCGGCCAGCAGCGTGAAACTCGGATCGGGCCGTCTGATGGAATGGTGGTAGAAGACAGGGATTAGGGATTAGGGCGAGCGGTGGTCAGCCGCTCGCCTTCGTTCTGTCCGTCGGGGAGGATCACGACCTTTTGCTTCGGGCCAACGCGCTTATTGCGCGTCCTTGACGCAGCGCAAACCGACGCCGCCTGAGCGGTCGTAGCCGGGCGCCATCATCAGCAACTTGCTGTGCTCGTCGTTGCGCCAGGCCTGGGGGAAGTACCAGATGGAGCCCTGCGGCTGGTAATACTCGCCGCCGCGCAGAATTGCAGCGCGAGTGTGTTCGTCGGTGTATTCATCGGTCCATTGCCAGACGTTGCCCACCAGGTCCATGACCCCGTAGGGGCTTGCGCCGGCCGGGTGCGCATCCACCGGGTCGGGGCCGGGCATGGTGCGGCCCGTGACTGGGGTGGGCACGTAGGCTGGCTGCCACTGGTTGCCCCAGGGATAGACTCGGCCGTCCGTGCCTTGTGAGGCAAACTGCCACTCCCACTCATGCGGCAGGCGCTTGCCGGCCCACTTCGCGTAGGCGCGTGCATCTTCAAGCGAAACCCAGGTGACGGGCCGGCTGTCCCAGCCCTGCGGAAAGCTGCCGTTCTTCCAGTCACGGAGAAAATCGATGGAATCTTTGGGCGCGTAGTGCGTGGCATCGAGAAACTGCTTGAACTGCGCGTTGGTGACCGGAAACTTGTCGATGAAGAAGGGCTTGATCTCCATCAATCGTTCATGGAAGCGCCGCGGCGAGTTTTCCCATGGATACTGGACATCGACGCCGGCATTTCCGCCGCCTTCAATCTCAGTGCCGCTCACCCTGAAGATGAACTGTCCGCCGGGGACTTTGACCATGCCGGACGGTGTTTCGGCGGCCGGTTGCGTGGGGGGAATCTCGACGATCTTCTGCGACAGGATCACCGGCAGATGAGACAAGCTTTCCAGCGGTTCTTTGGTCATTGCGGCCATGCGCTTCATGAGCGCCCTGATCTGGTCGCTGGGCTCGCCGGGCGTGGCCAGAATGGCGCCGTAGCCGCTGGCTTCAATGGGGAAGCTGAGCACCGCGTCCGAGTCCGTTCCATCGACCTTCAATTCTGTGCCGTGGTAAAGGTCGAAGTAGCGCATGCCGGGAGTTGGAGGCACGCTCATCTGGCGTCCGGCGATGTCGTAGCCGGTGCGGTTGACCATGGTCCAGACGGTTTCTTTTCCGAGCGGCCAGCGGCTGGAGTAGACGCCGTAGTTGTGCATCGGGTAAAGCGGTTCCCAGTCGGGGCTGACCAGGAAGGGCGCTACGCCGCGCAAGATGGTTGCCACGCGGCGTGTGGCTTCGGCGTCCCGCGGGTTGATGCCGATCCAGATGCCCCACACGTTCTCCCAGCTCTCCCAGCCCACGCCGTTGAAGAAGGCGAATTGCAGGTCGCTGGTCTTGTCGGGGTTCCAGCGGTCGCTGATGTTGACCATGTGGCGGGTCTCAAGCCACTTGAACCGATCGACCATGGGGACGAATGGATAGCTGTATTGGCCCCAGGTCATCACGTTCCAGGCGAGGCCTTCATCGCTGGGGCCGTCTTCGGGCTCAAAGGCGAGCGGGTGGCCTATCTTCTCCGCGGCCAGCGAGAAGCCGAGCGGCACGCCATCCTGGGTGTCGCCGTTGATGCCGTCGGCGTTGATCTCCTTCATCAGGGCGGCGATCGAGTCAGGCCAGGGCTGCGATGGCTGGTGCGTGCCCTGGTCCCACATCATCATGGGGAAGAGCACACGGACGCCGCGGCGATGAAAATCGGCCACCATCTGGCGGACGCCTTCCACACCGCCGGGCATGGACTGGACCATCTCCAACTGGTTGCGGTCGTCGATGCCCATGTTGGGATAGGTGGACCAGACCAGCACGGCATCGATGCCGCCATAGCGCTTGTCGAGGTCGTCGAGGTAGCGATCGACCGTGTAGCGGCCGGCGACGGGATCGTAGAAGTAGCGGTCCTGGACCATCATCTGCGGCTGGATGAAGCTGGACTGGGTCCACTTGAGCGCGGGCAGCTCGTAGCGGGACGGGTCGTAGGTGGTGCGAATATGGATCTCGGAGCGCCAATGCTGGATGTCGCGCAACCAACGCTCATGCGTAAAGGGAGGGCAGCCGGCCTGCAGCGGGCCTTCCCAGGCGTAGTGGAGATTAAGGCAGTCCGGCG
>Ga0255351_1000091_pt1 | contig 41545 bp, 40 predicted proteins | sample HBST25r2metaG_FD_186024 | JGI IMG/M metagenome (GOLD analysis project Ga0255351, IMG submission 186024) | Peat soil microbial communities from Stordalen Mire, Sweden - H.B.S.T-25.r2 | ecosystem: Environmental > Terrestrial > Soil > Wetlands > Peat | place: Sweden: Norrbotten County, Stordalen... | reverse complement strand
CTCAGGTCATTCTCTATGGTCGGTTTTCAGCTAACCCTCTATGGCCGGATTTGGGTGACCCCCAAGGCGTCTTTCCGAAGATCTTCAGATGGCCAAGGACGGTGTTCTCCCAGCCCTTGTTCATCTTATTTCCCTTCTTGATCCACGCGAATTCGATGCTCCGAAGCGAGCCGTCGGAGTTTCGCTCCGCCTCTTCGAGCAATTCTTCTCTGGTCACACCCCAAGCCAGGGGAGCGAGAGCGTCAAAGGCCGCCTGCGCGTCCCGCGCCCTATCGGCCTGCGGTTCAGCGTGCACACCACAACTCCAGGCTCCGTATCCGTTTCCACCGCCGTTCTAAAATGGCATCCCGCGGAACAGGTACACCAGTTCTATCACCAGAATAATGACCACGGTCAGCTCCAGGAAGAACGCCCGGCTCTGGTTGAACTGGTCCACCATAAAACGATACAGCTCCTCGGCAGTGTGCACCTTCCGGGTAACGAGGTCCTTGTAGTCGGGCACACCTACCTTTAAAGCCGCTAGCTTGTAGAGGCGCGCCGAAAACATGTCGCTCAGGAATTTGATCGCGTTATCTGCGTGCTCCGTCAGTTCCGCCACATCTAACAGCACCGTATGCAGCCGAGTGGCCGATCGCGCAAGCCGCCATCGCGCGAGTGTACCCGTTCCTTTATCAAGTAACGTATACACTTGCTCCAGTTCTGTCGTCAGCAGCTCGTCGTAGTGCCGGAACTCAAGCAGTTGCGAGTTCGCGTATTCCAGCAATTGGATCGCTGTCTGTGCGCCCGACCTGCTGTCGTAAAGAAACGCCGCATTCCACCCGATCACTGTAAGATCGTTCGCATAGTAGGAAATGCGCGACTGCAATACCTCATTGCATTCGCTTTCCGCCAGTTCACCCAGATCTCCGCGAACCACCTGCGCGATGCGCGAACCATGCTGATCAATCAAGTCCGCAACGGACGGTGAACCAGTAATCTCGCGGATGTGAAAGATTAAATAGTCTTCGCTGAGCCACTCCTTGTAAGGCTTGACCAGCGCGGGACCGGCGCGCTCAAGACTACGATGGACAATCGCGGTAGCCTGCGCTGCGAAATCGACATCCCACACCCAACGGCTCGCCAGCTGGATCAACTTGCTCCAGCTGCCCGTAAATGCGAGCTCGAATACGACGCTTACCACGCCGTATTCGTAATACTTGATTTCTCCTTGTAGCCGCTCGCCGCTTTCCAGCTGCAGCGTCTCCAATGTCACCACTACTGGTGGACTCTTGTAGCGAATATATTCCGGGGCCGGATACTTGAGACTAGGCTGCTCGACCTTGCGGGCGCGAAGAAGATCTTGCAACAGAGCCAAGCGAATAGACTCGCACACGTCGAATTGCAAGAGCACCAGCACTGACCCGCCCAACATGGTTTCAACGGATTCCGTCACTGAATCTGCCATGATGGAATCATCTTACCTCCCAGGATCGTTCGTTGCCCGTTTTGTCCAGGCGGCTTCGTTCTTTGGCGCCTTATTCTCTGGCGCTCAGTTCCCGCATCTCATTACCTGCCTTTGCTGTACGGCTGCAGGAGCAAGGTATCGAAAGCCTCCTGGATGCTCTAACGCCATTTTTCTCAATTCGAAATCCTGTCGACGAACCCACCGCAGATTCCCTGGCTGCTGCAATCGGAACTTTGGAGCCCGGAGCGCCTGAAGGAACTGAGGCCGCTTCATTCGAAGTTCCGGCAAATGGGATACCTGAAGAGAGCGCGGATGCCGCACTTGGAGTTCCTCCGGCTTCCGAGTGGACGAGAAACGAAAAGCACCCCAGGGTCCGGGACTGATCCTTGCCCCTCGCGCCAAATCTGCGATTCGCGAACACGAGAGGAACCCGACTCTCAGGGCTCCCAAAGGGTTTTATGATTCCCTCGCTCATGAGAACGGAAGCACTGTCAAAGTCGAGCGGTAGACTTGCCGAGAGATGAAAACCGGTACGTTAATCCTGATTCTATTGATTGCAAGTGCAGCGGTCTGCACTGAAACCTGCGCTCAGCCGGGAGCTGCCAGCAAGGCTAACCCGGTAGCAGCCCGCACACAACACTTTTCCAGCAATTTGGTTTTTGACATTTATTATCCGGCGGAATGGACGTACAACGACCTCGGACCAACCTTGCCGGCGGCGAAAATGGCTTTTGACAAACAGTCCGAGAGCGATTCTTAACTACCGCCGGCCAGGTGTCCGAAAGACTCCAGACGTTACTCAAAATTGCGAAGGATAATGGTATGTCTCACGCAGATGATCGTTTATCCGTTTTGAAGGGTACGGGCTTTAGCCCGTATGTAAAGCCTGCAAATTCAACGGAGCTTTAGCTCCTGAGGGAATGCCGGTCCACCGGTCTCAACCTCTCCAAGGCGCTGAAAATGGATTCAATCATTGAGACACTACACTAATGTCGCCACCTGCCGTATGGCAGCACGACGTAAGGGACGCACAGCGAAAACGCTTGAACCCCTGTCCGAATCTTTCGGAAAATCGTATGCGTGAGAGCGATTATTTCGAGTCATGTAGTCGGCTTTCACCATTTCTTCAAGCTCCCGGCATAACCTGTTTGATAACCTTGAGAAGGTCGTTGCCAGTTATCGGCTTCACCAACCAGCCGGTCGCGCCAAGACGCCTGCCCGCGTCACGCTTGGCGCTATCGCTCTCGGTGGTCAGCGTCAGAATTGGAAAAAATCGGCAACCTGGCAGGGCGCGCACCTTCTCGATCATTTCGAGCCCCCCCATGACCGGCATATTGATGTCGGTAACGATGAGATTGGGTTTAAGCCCAGCTTTCAACTTGTCCAGCGCCAACTGGCCATTGTTGGCAGTTTCTACTAGATATCCGCTCATGGACAGCGTGGTCTTTAAGCTCATAAGCATGGTGGCCGAATCGTCGACGATCAGGATTGTCTTTGCCATGTGAGCCTCCTTATTCCTCGAATTTCAATGCCGGTTCCAGCCATGCGCGCAGCTCCGCATTTTTCGGCCAGTTGGATACACCGGTTCTGGCCGTCATCAATACCTGAAGGTTGGCGGTGTGCAGATGGATGCAGGTAGACAGATCCGCCTTGGCGGTCGGCCTCGTCTGGAGCCACTCGAGCAGCCCCTCCGCTTCCTCTGCAGTCACCTCGTCACGAAATATGGCGCGGTTCTTCTTGAATTCGATAGGCATCAGACGATCTCCCGAATATTGATAATCATGAGCACTGACCCGTCGCCCATAAGAGCCGAGCCGGAGAAGGCAGACAGGTTGGAAAGGAATCCACTCAAAGGCTTTTGAATAACACCGATTGTTTCCTGGAAGCCGTCGACGAGAAGACCCAACTCTATCGTTCCCGCCTGAACCAGCAGTACAGCTAGTTCATCGTCAGAATTTGCCTGAGGGATAGCAGCGATTCCCAGCAGTGAATTTAAACTCTTCAGCGGTACGATGCGTCCACGCAGAACTGCCGTCGGACTCTGTTTGATGGAATGAATGACGCTTCTGGGAATGCGCATGGTTTCCACTACATGGTCCATGGGCACGCCAAACAACTGACGGTCGGACTCGATGACCATAACCTGCGTTACCGCCATAGAAAGCGGTAATGAGATGCGTATGGCTGTTCCTTTACCCAGTTCGCTTTCCAGAAGAACGGTGCCATTGATCTTTTCGACTGCGGAGCGAACTACATCCATGCCCACTCCGCGTCCGGAGAGATCGGAGACTACTTCGGCAGTGGAGAGTCCGGCGGCGAAGATCAGATTGATGGCCTCCTGGTCGCTGATGCGTTCGATCGCCGCTTCATCGATAATTCCTTTTTCGTATGCTTTGCGTTTGATCGCGACCGGATCAATGCCTTTGCCATCGTCGATGATCTCGATCACGACACGGTCCGCTTGCTGTATAGCGCGAATGATGAGCTTGCCGGTTGCCGGTTTGCCCGCGGCAAGGCGGACCTCCGGCGTCTCCAATCCGTGGTCTAAACTATTCCGGATGATGTGAATGAGCGGGTCGGCGAGTGACTCGATGATGTTCTTGTCGGCTTCGGTCTGCTCCCCTTCGAGCACCAGTTGAACTTCCTTGCCAAGCTTGCGGGAAATATCGCGCACCAGACGCGGAAAACGCTGAAAAATGAAAGAAACAGCCATCATCCGCACCTGCATGATGGCATCCTGCATCTCGTCTGCAATACGGTTGATGATCGAGTACTGACCTTTGATTTCGCGTGAGAGTTCGCGCACGCCGAATTGGGATTCCGCCCGCTCAGCCAGGTACGGAAGCGCATTTTTCGAGACTACCAGTTCGCCGATTAGGTTCATCAAGCGGTCGATTTTCGCCTGATCTACTTTGAGGCTTCTTGAGTTGGCAAGAGAGTCCTCGACGCGGCGGCCAAACTTGACTACTTCATCAGCGGGAGCCTTGTCGGGAATGTTCTCTGGCGCAGGACCGATGTTTGCGCTTCCAACCGTGCGATCTGATGCGTCGTCGTTGGCGTCGAGTCGGCAGCGAAGACCAGGCTCCGACTGACTGTCCTTGCTCGCAGAAAGCCATGCGTCTAGCAATGTAAGGAGAAGCGTATTGTTCCCGGTAGACAAGGCATCGGTCAGCGCCGCTTGAACGTCGCTCCGGGCGGAAGTATCGCCAACTGCCTGGAAGATATTTGTGAGCACCATAGCAACGGACTTGATTCGCCCCACGTGCCATGCAGGACGATCATCGAGAAGAAGAACCTGCCGCTGCGCTGCGAGAATCTGGTCGAGTGCGATTTGGTCGTTTTCTGAGAGTGGCCGAGGCGGATTCGCGTCCATATATCCATCGGCGATGACGTCGGCGATCTCCGCTGCACTCGAATCAGCTGGGCTAGATCCAGTCCAATCCGGCGGCGTTCCACTCGCAATAGACTGAATGAGAAGGCGCAATAGGCTTGAGTCGTGTGGCATTCCGTTTCTGTCTATGTCCAATAGACAGATTAGCCAGCGCAACGACGATGAAAGCCACAATTCTGCCGTGGAGCCACCAAGCAAAGTTTGTGCTCGTTGCTTGAGCGCGGTCCTGTCACCCTCTTTCAATAACCGCAACAAATCGGCGAGAACGCCAAACTCGATTGCAGGGCCATCCAGGTCGCCCTGTGGGATCACCAGCCACAGGGGATCAACGACAGTAATTTCCACCTGATCCGGAATATGGCGGTAATACTCGGCAAGCTCCTCGTGAGCGGCTGTGGTAAACAGATGGAAACCGAGAGCACAGCTATAGGTATCCAATTCAGAGAGCGGCGGCAACGGCTCCGATGGAAGAACGCGTCCCCACACAAGTCCGGGCGTCTGGCGTGCGCTGTTAAGTGGATCGTCCCCATGAAAGAAGCATTCACGCTCTGGCTTATAGGCAACCCAGTGCAGTGAATCTCCCCGCTGACATTGCCGAAAGGCTGCCATTCGCACGGCTTCGGGAATGCTGGCAAACGGCAGACCGGAACTGAGATAATCGATTGGCAAGACCAGAGCATTCGCAATAGTAAGTGAAGCATCATTCAAGCCAAAGACTTTGGCTGCGATCTCGCTCGGGATCAGGTTTGGCATCAGCCTCCGCAATCCCTCGGCAATGTGTTGAGCCTCGGCAGAGCGTGAAGCATCGATGCGTTCAGTAGACTCGATTTCGCCGCAAAGCAGGCCAACAAAATCCATCGCTTCCAGCAATCGGTCTGCTAATTCACGGGAATAGGTTGCGTGGCCGCCTCTCACCATTCCCATCAAGTCTTCGCCAGCATGAAGTACGCGCGTCATCTCAGGAAACGCAAACAAACCACTATTGCCCTTTAACGTATGCACCGAGCGAAACAGTTCGTTAATGATGCCCTGATCATCGGGCGCATCTTCCAGCTGCATCAGATTCTTGCCGGTGTTTTCCAGAAGGTCGCGGGACTCGGAGAGAAACTGCTCCAACAGTGGGTTCATCAGTTTGCCTCCCCAAGCATGAGCCGAACGTGCGAAAGAAGCTGCAAGGGCTGGACAGGTTTGACTAGATAGCCATTGGCTCCCGCCCGGTAGGCCGTGGCCTCATCCCGGGCAGCGGCTTCGGTGGACACCATAACGGCCGGCTGCTGTGCAATCTCCTGCTGGCGCAATTCGCGCAGAAAGGCATACCCATCGAGTTTTGGCATATTGACATCTACAAGGTAAAGATCAAAAGGAGTTTCGAGGGCCTTCTCCATGGCCTCGATACCGTTCCATGCCTCCTCCACTGTGTAACCGGAGGATTCAAGGATGCTGCGCAGATACATGCGGACTGTGGCCGCATCATCAACAATCAGGATGCGTTTCATCGGGCCTCCAGACCTTTTTGATAAACGATTGCTTCGGGAAATTTGCGTACCTTGAACAGCGGGGAAATGCGGCTCATCGATTCGGAATGTCCCAGGCAGATGAAACCGCCCGGGTTCAGCGCTTCATAGAAGGTCTCAGCCGCTGTCGTGCGCGATACATCGTCAAAATAAATCAGCAGGTTTCGGCAGAAGATCACGTCGAAGTTGCGATAAGTGATGGTGTCCGAGGGTTCGGAAAGATTGACCCGCGTAAATTCGACTGCCTCCCGGATGTCGTTGCAGAGCTGGAATTCGCCGCCAAAGCTTTTGAAATACCTTTGTAGCCATGTTTTCGGCATATGCTGTACAGAGCGGGCGGAATAGCGGCCCGCACGCGCTCGGCGCAGAATATTGGTATCGATATCGGAGGAGATGATCTCCACATCCCATTCGGCTATTCCACTCCAGTGTTCCATCAGGTAGATCGCAATCGAATAGGGTTCCTCTCCTGAGGACGATGGGATGCACCAGATGCGTATCGTATCTGAGCTGTTTTTGCGCCCGACAATTTCCGGGAGGATGGAATCGACCAGGCAGCGGAATTGATATTCTTCACGTAGAAAATAGGTCTCGTTCACCGTCATCAGATTCGTGAGCTGTTGCAATTCTTCACCTGAGACCTGACAGCGCATGAAGCTGAAATAGCCGCGAAAAGTGCCAGTGCCGGTGCTCTCAATTCGTTCTACGAGGCGCTTATCCACAAAATACCGCTTTGACGGCTCGAAATTGATGCCGGTTCTGCGATAGAAAAACTCCTTGAACTTCAGGAAGTCTTCATCGCTGATAAGCAGCCCAGCGTCTAGCGGTAGCGCGTATGTCGTCATGATTGCGTCAGACCTCACGAATGCGCTTGAGCGCCAAGTCGGCGGCAAACTGAATGTAGGGTTGGAAGGTAAAACGCGCCTTCAGCTGGACAAGCGGATCAATGGCCGCCTCTGTGCCTAGTTCGCAGAGCAGATCCACTGCCGTGGCGCAGACATTGACTTGGAGGTCCAGTTCGATGACTTTGATCAGCCAGCTCTCAACATCGGCGTGCTGCTCGGAATCGAAACAATTGAGGACGAAGATCCGTACATCCGGATCAGGATCGTCTAGCAAGGATTGAAGAATGGGCTCAACTTCTTTGCCCATCTGCTTGAATGTCTCAATGACTTCATTGCGCAGGGCAGCATCTTCGCTGCGAAGACAATCGACCAGCCCGCCAATGGCCGAAGGGTCGTTCAGACGTATCAGAGTGTTGAGGATAAGCTCGCGCACAGCAACATCTCCCTCACGCGTCACGCGGCTGACGAGCGTGGCGGCGGCATCCGGGGAGTACGTAATATCCCGTATTGCCTGGCGGCGCACGGCCGCTTCATCGTCTTCCAAATCCGCAACCAGTTTATTCCATTCCTGCTTTTGCCCTCGCACGCCGGGCTCGACTAGTTGAATTGCTTTTCGCTTTACAAGACCCATCATCAGTCCTTTTCCGCTTGGCCAGATTGAAACCAGAGCGGCAATGCTTTCTTTAGCGGGCGGCCCAAGCATTGAGCTGCGAGGCAATCTTTTCCGCAGCGAGGATCAAACCTGCGCCGCCCTTTCGGACCAGCTCCGCCGGCATCCCGTATACAACTGCCGAGTCTTCCGATTCCGCAATCGTTCGACCGCCGCGCTTCTTGATTTCAGTAAAAGCGTCCGATCCGTCGTGACCCATTCCGGTCAATAACACAGCGGTGATTCGCTTCGCATCGTAATGTTGTAGCACCGATCGTCCGAGCAACTCGACCGAAGGATGCCAAAGGTATTGCGAATTTTCCGGTGCAGGCATAACGGTGAGCTTGCCGGCCCGGTTGGTCAGCAGCGTATCCGCGCCGCCCTTCCCGATATACACCCGGCTTGGCACAATCGTCACTGCACTTCCAGCCTCCACTACAGATAGTGCACAACACTGATCCAACCGATCAGCAAAAGCCTTGGTGAACGCTGCAGGCATATGCTGCGCCACCAGCACCGGCCAGGGAAAGCTAGCCGGTAATCCTGCCAGAACGATCTCCAGCGCGCGCGGTCCGCCGGTGGATGCGCCGATCACGACAATGCCATCGCTGGCTTCATTCTGTGCAGCCAAGGCGGAAGAACCGGCATCGGCCTTCACACGATCTTCCCGCATGCGGCGGATGACAGCTCCCGCGTTCGGTACTTTGCCTTTCGGCCGGGCTCGTGCGGCACTGCGCACCTTTGTCACTAGTTCCGCAGAGACCTTGTCGATAGAGAGGGAAATGGTTCCGCCCGGTTTGGTAATGTAATCCACCGCGCCCAGATTCAGAGCCTCAAATGTGGCCAGCGCGCCCTGCGCGGTGAGCGACGAAACCATCACCACCGCAACCGGGCGCTCGGCCATGATGAGAGAAAGCGCGGTCAATCCATCCATCTCCGGCATGTTGATGTCTAACGTCACAACATCCGGACGGAATTCCCGGTTTTCCCTCACCGCTTCGTCGCCATTTCTGGCCTGGCGAATATCGAAGTCCCCCTCGGCCTGAAACACCGTCATTAGCTGACGGCGCATCAGGGCCGAGTCGTCAACAATCAGCAGTTTGATCATGGCGTTATCCCGTGACAGCGGCCAGCGCTACCATCTCTTTTTTCTCCATCAGGTAGGGAGGATCGAGCAACTGTACCATCCGCTTCTGTTTCTCGAGGTTGGCCATGCGGCTCAGCAGCCGGCTTTGATCCTTGGATAGTTGGGGCGAAACTTCAATGGCCGCCTTGGGAATCTTCAGCACCTCGGCAACCTGATCGACAATGAATCCGGTGCGCACATCGGAGATGAGAAACACCATAATTCGCTGACGATCGGTGCGCTCGATCTGCTTCAGGCCCAGGCGCATACGCAGGTCAATTACCGGCAGTACGCTTCCACGGAGATTAATGACACCTTCGACGAAGGATGGCGCCTTGGGAACACGGATAAGTTCTTCCGGCACTCGCACGATCTCCTGCACACTGGCGATTGGTGCGCCAAACTCCTCTTTGTCGAGGCGGAATATGACCACTTGTTCGTCATCGTCCAGACCGTCATCCGCTTCACTGGTTTGGTGACCATCCTCCAGTTCATTGTCATTCACGGTGCTCAGTGCCTCCTTGATTACGGAATGGCCGAACAGATTTCGCGCGTTCATGATCGACACCAGGCGCTTTCCATTGTCCAGCCGGCAAATTGCGGTTATTTCGGCGAGATTCCCCTCACGAGCTAACAGGGCAGGAAGGACATCCACACCGGACTTTGGAACGCGGAGAACTTCACTGACCGCATCCACTACCACGCCCACCGAGACCCCGCCCAGCGTGAGCACGACGATACGACTTTTCTCATCCAACTCGCGATGCGGCATGGCAAACATGCTGCGTAGGTTCACTAGCGGCAGCAGGCGGCTGCGAAGAGTCATCACCCCAAGAACGTGCGAATCTGAGCGCGGCACATGAATTACCGCCTCGGGAACCTGCACAATCTCCTGCACCTCTTCGATGGAAATGGCATACTCCTGGCCATCGACATCGAAGCTCACTAGTTGCAGCTCATCGCTTGTTTCTTCTTCCTCGTTCTTGGCGCTGGTCTGCATGGCGCCTGCCACGCCTGTGTCCTTTGAGATTGCGGCAATCTGCGAGAACTCGTGCTCGATGAGTTTGGCAAAGTTCAGTACCATGATCATGGCGTGGCCGCCCACGTCCTTGATGAGGCTGGAAAGCACTTCAGTGTTCACCGTCGTACGAATGGATCCTACGTCTTCAATATGGCTGGCATCGACACCAACCACACTGGAAACGCGGTCCACTACAAAACCGAGCGGCTGGCCCACGTCCACCACCAGGGCGCGGGTCGAATCGTCATGGGCCAACTCGGGAAACCCGAAAAGCCGGCGCAGTGAAATGATAGGTAAAACCTTGCCGCGCAGGTTGGCCAGTCCTTCCAATGCAGCTGGCGCGAGCGGCACGCGCACCACGTCTGGAACGCGAATGATCTCCTTCACGGGTGACATATCCGCTGCGAAGACCTCGTCTCCGGCCATGAAGGTGACAAACTGCAATGTGCCCTGTTGTGTGTTGGAGACGCGGTTGTCGTTGATCTCTTCGATCGCCTGCTCATCCGGTTGCATATCGGGAGCGCGCTTATCGAGGGGACTCTCCTCGAGAAGCGCCGTCCCATTCATTGGCTGCTTCATTGTCCTTGTTGTCATAATGTCTCCCGTTACGCTGCGCTTTGCAGTTCGTCTGCCAGGGAAGAGATCTCTTCGATGGCTGCGGCCAGGTCCTCGGCGCCCTTGGCTTGCTGCTGAGCGGCGCCAGCTGCTTCGGTGGCTGCCTTATCGGCCTCGGTTGCTGCTGCGGAAATCTGCTCTATGCCTTTCTTTACCTGGCCAAGAGCTGCGGCGATTTCATCCGACGCGGCGAGTATCTCCTGAGCGCCCTTTTCGACAACCAGAATGTCGTTTTCAATAGACACAAGATCGTCGGTCGTGGCCTTAGCCTTCTGCACTTCGGAGACAGCCGATGCCACAATCTCGGTCAAATCACGGCCAACTACACCAATCTGATCCTGGACAGCCTTCACCAAGTCCTTGATCCTGTCGGCGTTCTCCGATGAATCATGAGCCAAGTTGCGGATGTCGGTGGCCACCACGACAAAGCCCTTGCCGAACTCTCCTGCACGCGCTGCTTCAATGGCGCCATTCACGGCGAGCATGTTGGTCTGGATGGACACGGTGCTGATGGCTTCGACGATCTTATCGATCCGTCTGGACACCAGTTCCAGGTCGTTCATCTGCTTGATACTGCCACGGGAGGCATCCGCCGAAGTGGTAAGACCGGTAATCAGCCCATTGACGGCTATCTTATTCTCACCCAACAAGGTCTTGATGGCGACCACTTTTTCCGCACTCGCTGTGGCGCGTTTCTGGGCGATTTCCAACCCCTTCTCAATCTGATTGGTTGCCGCGGAAGACTCCTCGGAGGCTGCGGACTGAACTTCGGCACCCTTGCGGATCTGACCGAGAGCCGTCATGATCTGAGCGCTGGAACGGTTGATTTCCTGTACTGCTGAAGACAACTCCTCGGCGGAGGAAGCTACTTGCTCGGCGCTTTTCGCTACGTCGGTCGAATTCTTGAGGTCCTCTGCCAACTCCGACAAAGACTGCGCCGCTTGCTCGCATTCGGCCAGGGCCTGCGTCTGCTCGGCCACGGTTTTGCCGGACTCTTCGGCGGCGGCGGACTGCTCCTCGGCGGCGGCTGCAATATTTTGCGAACCCTTCAGCGCCTGCTGGGATGCGATATTGGATTGTCCGGCGTTGACCGCGATCTCTCCGATGCCCTTTACGATTTCGACGGCATCCAGGCGGATTTTCTCCAGTTGCAGCGTTACGGTTTTGCCTTTCTCAACTTCATCTTCCATTGTCTTGGCGGATGTATTGATGCCGCCTGCGATGGTCTTTACTTCTTGCTGGATTTGCCCGACCAATTCCTGAATCTGCTTGGCGCTCTTCTCCGAAGTCTCGGCTAGCGTGCGCACTTCGTCGGCGACGACCGCGAAGCCTTTTCCATGCTTTCCGGCACGCGCTGCTTCGATTGCCGCATTCAAAGCCAACAGATTGGTCTGGTCGGCGATGCGAGCCACAGCCTTGACGATGTCGCCGATATTGGCGGCCTGCGTTTCAAGTTCAGTGACCATGCTCACCGAAGCGAGCTGGCGCTGCGCGGCTATCCCAACATTGGTGATCAGGCTGGCAACATCGGCGCTGGTGCGACCGATCAATGTTTGGCAGACCTCGCCCTTGCTGCGGCTGACATCTGCGTTCTGCAATTGACGCGTGATGGAGACGCCCACCTGCTGAAAGGCCGCCAGAGACTCCTGCGCAGCGCTCGATGCCTCTTCGGCGCCGTTAGCGATTTGATCGCTGGCACGTTTCAGTTCCTCGGCGGCTGACGATGCCTGAGCAATGCCGGAGGCCAATTGTCCGGTGGCTGCAGCGATGCGCTCGGCCGCCTGCTGCTGTTTGGCGAGGGTCCTCGCTTTTTTGCGCTGTGCTTCCGCCTCACGGGTGGTTACAGCCGAGAGTTTTCCATCCGAGGCAGAGATTGCCTGGACAGCAGTCTTCCTGACGAGTGCCATGGGTCCATTCCTTTTTGTGCTGGCCATTCCAGAGTCGAAGTCCGTCTGATTCACTTCGGATGGAATCCGCGAAGCGGTAAGAAGTGCATTGAAGATGCGTAGACGCGGAAGAGATGCGCCCGGTGGGAACAGGGTTAAGTAGAAACTTCAAGCGAGAAAATGGCCAACAAGAAAATGGCCAATTCTGCACACGGAGTAACATTTTCCCTGAATCGGGAAGTTGTGTCGGATGGGGACGATCACGCGCAGCAAAATGCGGCTGTCATAAAACTGCTGTGCCAGTGGTGCACGAGATGTACCGAAAAACACGCGAATAGTCGTCGAAATGGCGAAAAGCCCTATCGAGTTAATAAGATGCATATTTATCGCGCGATAGTCACCGAGGGCCACTACAGTCAAGGCATAGTCGCGGGTCCTATTCCGTCGATAAAGTTCAAGGTGTAGTCCCGCCCCGCCAGTTCGGCTTATGCCAAATCGCCGGTGAACTCAACGACGACCACCTGGCGCCGAGGGTGGCTCCCTGAGTCAACAGGGCTATTTTCATCCGATGACAGGAAATTCCGGCAAGAACTGAGAACGGAATTTACTGCGGTTTTGCTGGCGATCTGCCGGGTGCCCATGTCCCGATTTTGGGACATGGGATAGCACCGATCTCCCCGTCCCATCTTGCTTTAACATTGTTCTGTGTTGACGAACAATCGCCTTCCCACTCACGGCCCCAAAGTTGCAATGGGGAGAAGTAAGCCGGGGGCCGGCTTTCGTTCATTGACCACGAATCTCCACCCCAGTTACGACTACCAGCCCTCTCTTTCGTGGCTGGGCGTTTTAATTCTGTCGCGTAACGCCCAATGTGCCGAGTGGCGAAGCTGTTCAACCCGTTCGAGGACGTGTTTGCACTTCCCTTCGTCAACCGACACCCGGAAGGATTGCCGGCCGTCCAGGGTCTTGATGACCGCAACCGTCAGATTGCCACCGACGTTTGCCTTCGGTTCTCGTTCTTGAGACGCCTTCAGTATCTGGAGAAGCTGTTGGGAGTGGGCGGCAGGCGGGAGGCACGAAAGAAGCAGGTGTACGTCGACTTCAAATGCTCTTTATCCAACATGTGGCGGCCCGCCGGCAACCGGAGAGCACGCCGCCCGCCGTCTCACGCATCGAGCGCGGCCAGCACTGCGGCCAGTTCTTGCACTCCAATCGCCGTGGTCCGGTCGTCGATAGGGTAACTGCCGCTTCCCGCGTTAACTACGAAACGGCGGTCCGGCTTCAGATCTTCAAAGGCGATGGTATTGCGATCCCTTCACATTGACGCTCCAGATCAACGCCCTCTCGCGCATAGATATCGGACTGCCGGAAGAATGGCAAGTGATCACAAAACTTGGCCGTGAGCACATGGGCCAGCAGTCCTGGTCCTCCGAGGCCGCGCTCGACAGGGCGGCTCGGTGCGGGCGCTTGCAGAATCGTGTCGCATCTGCCGCAGCACATCCTGGGGCGCATAGGTCGGATCACCACATAGCTGGCCGGTATGTACTCCAACACTCCGGAAGCATCTTCGCCAAGCTTCAATTCCAACTGCTCGATCTGCTGCGTGACCTTCTCCGAGCGGCGTCCAAACTGCATCCGCCGCAGCTTTGCAACCAGCAGCTTCGGATGCTCGATCTCGTTGTCGTTGGAGAGGATTTGCAGCCGCTGCACGGCGATGATCGCCCTCAATGCATCCGCTTCCCCCCCAGCGACCAAGACCTGTCGTTGGGGTGGAAAGCGCTTGTGGAAGATGCATAAACCATCCCCATCATGCCAAAGCAATTTGATGACGTGGCCTCTGCGACCGCGAAAAACAAAGACGTGACCGCTCAACGTACTCTGCTGAAGAGTAGTCTGCACCATGGCGCTCAGCCCGGTGAAGCCGCGCCGCATGTCCGTCACTCCTGTTGATGTCAGAAATGGCCTGCGCGCTTGTACTTATGCACTCCCTTTCGCACGGGCAGCCTCTGCTACCCCACAATCAAGAATGCCTGCCCGCGTTCAGCCTCGTCCAGACGGCCATACGTCGAAGCTTACGGTAATTGACAGGGTCACTCCATATCAGTGCTGAACAATCTGTTGCGCTTATTCGTCAGGAACGCTTCGCTGAAGTTTCCAAGCGGTTCCCATCCTATTCGGCCTTCTTCTTCACAAATCCTTACTTCGTGGTAAGAAGAACGTCCATTCCTTTGGTTTTCGATGACCGAATGAAGTAGATTGCTCCGTAAATGCCCCAGACCGCGGAGATGCCCAGCGCGAGAAGGGGTTCCTTGAAAGTTCCCAGGCCAAAGACTGGGCTGATCAGATAGAAAGCCATGCAGACCAGGTTGGCGACCAGCCCAAATCCGGGAATGAGCAGGTGGCGAACAACATTGTAGTCGTGACGCTTGTTGTAGGCCATGATGCACAGTCCGCAGCTGAGCGCATACAAAATGAAGGTGCCAAAGTTTGAAGTGAGAGTAATGGTCAGCAGCGAGTTGGGCAAAGCCGCCATCTTATCGTGCGTGCTATAGCCAAAGCTGGAAAAGATCCCGTGAGGCAAAGCAGCTATGGAAGCATCCGAAGGAGCGCCTGCGTCTCCAAAGGCCAGAGACACCGCGATCACCCCAATGATCGCGGAGATGACGGCAAGCGCCCAAATGGCCCGCCGCGGAGTAAGCGATTTGGAGTGCAGCACCCCGAAGTGCTCGGGAACCTCATTGTCTCGACCCATGGCATAGGTCACGCGGGCGCCGGTATTCATGCAGCTTAGCGTTGTGCCGATCAGGGCGAGAAAGACCGTTAAGGCTTCCGCCAGCATGAAGTACCTTCCGTTGCCGTGGCCAAGCAGGGCGTCACCGACAATGATCATCATATCGCCGATAGGCGCAGCCGAGGAGGCAGCGCTCTGCATCGTGTACCCGGAGTTCAAAAAGTAATTTGCCGCGAAATATTCGATCAAGTAGCACACCAGACCCTGAATCAGCAGTGAGGCGATAACGGCTATTGGAATATGCTTGGTTGGATTCTTGGCCTCGCCTCCCATCGAGGTCACCGATTCAAAGCCTACTAGAATCAAGATTGCAACTGTCGCCTGAATGAATACATAGCTGAACTTGTGCGGCGCAATCACAGAAAGGGCGTTCTTGTGAGTAAGAAAGTTCCCATTGGCGTCTTTTTCGGGATATTCAATGGTGAAAGGAACGGGTTTGCCGGCCGCATCCCGCAACGGAACCGGAACGCCGCTCGCATCACGAACCGTGGAGCCGTCCTTGGCCGTTGCAAACTGATAGCTATAAGTCGCAAGCGTCTGCCCGTCATATTGGAAAGCCGGTGCACCAGCGGGATGGCTGGCGCGATAACCGAGAGCAAGAACGCTGAAAACCATCAGCGCGGAGATTTGCACAATATTGATCGCGAGGTTCACCGCGGTCGAAGCGCCCGCACCCTTCTGGGCAATCCAAGCTACAAAGAAGGAAAAGACAACTGCCACCAGTGCCATGAACACGGGGCCCGGATTTGACCCACTCAGAAACCCTGGATAAAGAAATCCTGTTATATAGCCCACAAAGATGCCCGTGGTGGCAACCATTACGCCGGGATACACCCAGTAATAAAGGTGCGATCCCCAGCCGACGATAAACTTTACGATGCGGGCATACTTGAAGAACCTATCCTTGGACAGGAGTGCCTGCTCGGCGTAGTAGTAGCTGGAGCCAGTGCCGGGATAAAGCTTGGAAATCTCAGCATACGCAACTGCCGTGGCCAAACAAAGCAACAGCGCGGCAAAGATGCCCAGCCACATTGTTGGCGCGGTAGAGCCGGTGGTGGCTTGGATGTAGAAGGTGAGCCAGAGAAAAGCACCTGGCGCAATGAGAGCCATCGCGTTGCTGGTCAGTCCGGTAAGGCCCAGAGTGGCCTCCATCTGAGGTCCTTTGTATTCTGCCATGCTGATTCTCCTGAAGTAGATGTTTGTCCGGCTTCTTCCGGCGAAAGCTCCTGGTTTTTTCCTGGTTCACCCGCCCCAGACGAACTGGCAGGGACAATACAAGAAAGATGAGTATTCTATCGGAAGACTAAGACTGAAGAGATAAGGATGAAATGAAGATTAAGATACGAATTGAGAAGGATTCTTCGTTTGAGGCTCGCTCTCTTGATTCGGTGATCCTTCACTCCCGCAACGGCTATGTAATCCCGTTTACCCGAGCGGACAAGGCCGCACAGGTTTCCTGTCTATAGTGGTTCCCGGACATTTCCTGGGATGGACAGATGCACCAGCGGAGCGGATTTGGGACGAACAGCATCCCGATGGACCTTGAAAACGCGCTCTTTGATCGGAGTGGATCTTACAAAATCCTGATACGCCCGCTCTAGATGCGCGCGGAAGTAGGCGCGGGCTTTGGCCTCATCCGGTTCCATACCTGAGGCGCGAATGTTATCTCCCATGCGCCGTAAGATGTGCAGCCGGGCGACATTCAACACGGCAGGATCATAGCAGACGCCAAGATAGGAGAAGAAGTCTTCGGCGGAAGACAGGTTTTTTAGTTCCTCAAGCACAGTCATATTTCACCTCCAGCGGAGTATGCATGGACGATGCGCCATCACTGGCGCGCCGGTAGAAGTCCAACAGCTCGTCTGTACTCACAACGCGCTTGGCCTGCATCGACCGCTGCCTCACTTGAGCAAGCACCCATTGCGTGCGGTCCTTGTCCGCGGAAAGTCCGAGCGATTGCAAGGCTCCCGCGATGGATGCCATTCCTGAATGCTTTCCCAAAACAATCCGTCTCGCTCGGCCAAAGGTCTGCGGCGACAACTCCTCATATGTGGAAGGATCTTTCTGCAGCCCATCCACGTGAATGCCCGACTCATGCGTAAATGCATTGTCTCCGACAATCGCTTTCCCTACCGGAATGGGACGGCGCGCCGCCTTGGCTACAACTTCAGCAAGTCTGGGCAATTGCGCAAGATTCAGATTGCTTCCAGCATTGTGAAGGCGGCTGAGGCAGGCGGCAACTTGTTCAAGTGCCGCGTTGCCGGCGCGTTCTCCCAGGCCGAGCACACAAACGCTGGCATGAGTTGCCCCTCCACGGATTGCCGCAAGAGTATTCGCCGTGGCCAAACCCAGGTCATCGTGGCCATGGAACTCCAACTCGATACGAGTGCCTGAGCCAAGCAACGTGAACGCGTCATAGACCGAAAATGGCTCCATTTTACCGAGTGTGTCGGCATAACGAAAGCGATGCGCGCCCGCGCATACTGCCGCTTCCACGGCGACAAGCAGAAAGTCCGTGTCAGCGCGACTGGAATCCTCTCCTCCCATGGCCACCCGCAATCCGCAATCGACGGCATAGGCAATCACATCCCGGATGCGGTTCAGCACGCCGTCTCGATTCAGGTTCAGCTTTGCCCGCATTTGAATATCGGATAGCGGAATGGAAAGATTGACCCGCTTCAATCCTGTCTTCCGCGCGGCATTCACATCTGCGCGTGTCATGCGGCACCAGGCGATGGGCTCGGAGCGGCTCAGCGCACCGCCGATGGCCGCAATCTCCTCGATCTCCCGATCTCCAATCGCTGGAGTGCCCGCCTCGATTTCATCCACGCCGGCTTCTTGCAGAGCCAGAGCAATGGCTATCTTCTCATCGAGCGTGAAGGCAACACCTGGAGCCTGTTCACCGTCTCGAAGAGTTGAGTCGTTGATGATAATTTTCTGCGAACTAGTCATAAACTGCCTCCATGGGAGCCGATAGGGCTTGCAGATCGCGCACCGCTTGCGGAAGCACTTCGAGAACCCGATCAATGTCTTCATTCGAGTTCTCTCGCGACAGGGAAAAGCGCACCGCGCCGCGCAGGTGGCTGAACGGAACTTTCATGGCGCGCAAGACGTGCGATGGCTCCATCGATCCGGTACTGCAGGCCGAACCGGAAGAAGCGGCAATCGACGCGCGATTCAGAATCGCCAGGATGGAATCCGCCTCGATCTCTTCAAAGGCAATGTTGAGCGTGTTGGGCAGGCGATCGCTGCGGTAGCCAATCGGAAGCGATCCAGGCACCCTGCGCAGAATCTCGCGCTCCAGTCGATTTCGCAGAAGTTCAACCCTCTTCATCTCATGACGCAAAGCATGCGCCGCCAATTCCGCAGCCACGCCGAAACCGACAATCGCCGGCGTATTTTCCGTTCCTGCACGCTTGCCGCGCTCTTGCCGGCCGCCTTGAATCAACGGACAGAGCCTGACCCCGTTGCGCAGATAGAGAGCACCAATGCCTTTTGGACCGTGCATTTTATGCGCAGATATCGAAAGCATATCGACCTTCGCATTCTGGACATTCAGAGCAACTCTGCCCGCGGCCTGCACGGCATCGCAGTGAAACAGAGCTCCAACTTCATGCGCCATGGCCGCCAGCGTCTCCACGGGAAACAGCACGCCAGTTTCATTGTTGGCCCACTGCATGGACACCAGCGCGGTCTTCTCACTTAACGCTGCGCGATACGCGTCAAGCTTGAGGCTTCCATTCCAATCAACTGGAATGCGATGAATCCTCGCTTTTCCTGTTTGCTCCAGATGCGCGCAAACCGCAAGCACCGCCGGGTGCTCGACGAAAGAGGTGATGATTTCATTGCGCGCTTGCTGTGTTTCAAGAGCCGAGAGAATTGCGGTATTGTTGGATTCGGTTCCGCCCGAGGTAAAGATGATTTCGCTTTCGCGTCCGACGCCGAGCAGCGAACAGACCTGAACCCGCGCTGTGCGAACCGCATCGGCTGCGGCCTGGCCCAGATCATGCATCGAGGAAGGGTTCGCGAAGTTCTCCCGATAAAACGGCAGCATGGCTTCCACAACACACTGATCGGTGCGCGTTGTCGCGTTGTTATCGAGGTATGCCCATTGGCCTGGTGCGAGCATCTCTGTCATGGCGATTTTCCTCAGTTACTTCCGTTTAACAGCAGGACTTCCCGCAGCCGCCTTTGGATATTGCCTGTGGATTGCGAAACGAGAATCCTGTACCGTCCTGGTCATCGATATAATCGATGGTGGTTCCAGTGATCAATGCAAGTGAAGATGGCTCGATGAAGATGATTACGCCTCGGCTTTCACAGGAGATGTCGCTCGGTTCAGCCCTTTCGACCAGGCCCATCTGATAGCGCGGTCCAGAACAGCCGCCTGGCTCTGCCACGAGACGAAGCCCTGCAATGGATTCAGGAACCGAAGCCATCGCTGCTTGCAACGCATCTGCGGCAACTTCTGTCAGTTCAACCATTCCGCCCTCCCCGCCTGCTTCTGCATTGCAAATAGCAAGTCGCGTGCCAATTGCACGACATTGAAAGCAGAATAGTTATGGGCAGGCCAGTGCGTCTGAAATGCACATTGTCACGTTTGTTACATGTCACATATCGATCAAAGCGAGAGCGCGTCTTCAATCGAATTCAGCCTGGGAGTCTCCAGTCGATGGCGCGCGCGGGCAAGCAGACTTTCACCGGTTTCGTCGCCAAAACAACTGGGGAAGTCGCTGCATTCCGAACAAGTTGGAGCTGTGCACATGCGAAATCCATCTTCGCGGCAAATCATGCGGTAGAAGAACTTCTTCCACTTCATATCCTGGTTGTTGCGCTGGGCCAGCAAGGAAAAATGACGTTGCATCAGCCGGGACAATTCACTTCGGTCGCAGAGTCCAATATCCTGCCATAGATGATTCGGACGCGTGGCTCTGCGGGACACGAGAGAAGACAGCAGCGAATTGAGCGGGGAGGGAGCGGTGCGAAAGCGCCACAACAACTCGCGGAGGCAGCGCTCATCGTCTTCAATGACCGGCTCTTTGTCCAGGTCAAAGGCTTCCAGTTGCTCAAGCGTTCCGGGAAAATATTTCCCAATGCTGTGACGAAGAGCGGTGCCGCAGATCCCAAGCGCATCCGTGAATGAGCCGCCATCCTGGACCTCAGCGACTCCGGCAGAAAAGACGCACGCCAGCACATGTCCATCGAATGTTTCGCAGTCGGTCGTCGCATTCGCCCGCAACAAAATGGAATAGATGGCCTCTGGCGTCATGATCTTCCTCTCAGGATGGTCCGTGAGACTGGCAGTTTTTCCCGCAAACCCGCGCACATGCTTCACACCCGATGCACGCGCCCGGATCGGTTACTGTCATGACCTTGCGCAAGATCTCTTCGTCGTCGTCCAGCGAAACCAGGTCGCCGTCCTCCGTGAACCCCTGCAAGGTCATCACCGAGCGGCCACACACCTTGAAGCAGCGGCCGCATCCAATGCAGAGATCAGGATCAATGGCCTGCAGATACGATGGATTCCATGCACGGCCGTCGCGCGTATACGATTGAAGTGCTGATTGCGTCGCTTCCATTCACTCTCCAGTTGCCCCCAGAAGGGCGCGTTTGATCTTGAGTTCGCAATCTATTTTGTGGGACCGCATCGCAATCGCGGAACCCGCTTCCAGTCGATCGGATGATCCTCGGCCTGATCGCGAAGATCCATCTTGGCTGACACTGCCTGCGCGGAGAGTTTCCTGATTTCCGCTTCGGGGGCTCCCGAATCAGTCAATCACGCCGCTTTTAAAAATGAGCAACTTCGGGGTACTTCTCAATCCATTCCAAAGCGCTCTCAACCAGTCTTTCTCCTTCGGCTTCCAGCTTTTCCATGCTTTCAAAGCCAAATCTGTGCACATCGCGCATGTGCTTGTTGATCACAATCAGCCTGCCCGCGGTCAACACGAGCCGTCCAAACCCTTCATGGTGCAGCTTCATGATCGGAGAGACCATGACCCCGGTGACTCGCTCGACGGCCAGCCCTACCGCGTTGTAAAACAGCTCCAGGCGCCAGAGCGTATCGGGATCCGGATCGCCCATAAGCGCCATTTCGCGCCGCTGCTCTCTGGTGATAATGTACGGCGCGAGCAGTTCGGCATCGCTCTTTGCGTCCCATGTTCCATGAACGTCCTGCGCTCTCCACTGCTTGATCAACTCGCCGAGAAAACCGCGCATAGCCGGCGCCGCCGTTTGCACTGCGCTCTCATCCATAGATCACCTCGTCTTCAAAGTCCAGAACGCGCTCTCCCCCTTTGTTCAGCGCCTTGCGCAGCCATGGTGGAGGATTTCCACTCAACACCTTCTGCAATTGCAACAGAATGTCCTCGATCTTCGCGGTCTCCGCCACTTTCACCGGGTGAATATTCTTGGCCACGACTCTTGCCGCTCCCGAACCGCCAATTGCGGCAACATAGAGGATTGCGCACTCCTTGATGGCTTCAAGTTTTGGCCCCAGCTTGTCCTCGTTGCCGTCTTCCTCCAGGCTGCCGCTGAACTCGACGCTGGCGGCAAAGCGACAGTAATCCGGAGCGATATCATAAATGGCGATTTTCTTGGCCCAGCCGAAGTGAGAATCGACGTGAACTCCATCCGCTGTTGCAAATGCAACCTTCATATCTCCCCCCTTGAGAGTGAAAAGTGATCAATGTGTTTGAATCGAAACCAATGGCTGCGTCATTTCATTCGCAGGCATCCAGGTTGTGGGTGTTGGCTCATGCGCATTCGCAATGAAGAGATTACCAACCTCAAAAATCAAGTTGCGCGTTCCGCGATAGCCTACCGAGAGCTGATGTCCAGCACCCAGACGATCGAAGACGGGCAGACCGGCGCGAAAGAGTGGAATGCCAAGCCTTTCCGATGCCTGCCGTCCATGCGAATGCGTCACCAGAAGATCGGCTCCGGATGCTCTCAACTCAAAGTCCTCCAGATCGCCAAGCACGACTTCTTCCACAGGAATTTTTTCGAGAGCGGGCGATTGCGTCGTGGTCACCGCAGCCTGAATCTCGCATCCCATCTCATGCAGCCAGTGCGCCATTGCGCAGAGAAGATCTGGCTCGGCGGCAATGGCCACGCGCTTTCCTCCAAAATAGAAGTGGCCGTCCAGCATCGCATCAATGAGCTGACTGCGCTGACGGCGATACTTTCGCGGCACTGGAACACCGCTGACGCTGGAAAGAAATTCCATCAGTTCATCATTGACCGCCAGGCCTGTCAGCCTGTCGAACAGCTTGTACGGAACGCCAGTACGATATTCCAACGTGATGGCGGCCCCATGCATCTGTTCGCCAATCGCAATGGTGTAGAGCGCTGATCCCATTTTCCGAATCTGCGCTACAGAGATTCCGCCCAGCGTGGTAGGTGAAAATTCATCCGGGATATGCCCGTCGAGAGAACCGGACAAATCTGGAAGAAAGATTGGATCGAGACTGAATGCATCGAAGATGTCGCGCAGTTCATCAATGTCCCCCGGAGTGATATGGCAACCAGGGAGGACATTGATTCGTCTGGTTGGCCTTTTCTGCATCAGTGGAACCTCGACCAACTCCTCGATCATGCGCGTGACCGCCGCTGCCCACCCATCCTGAAAGGCGCCTTCAAAGTCCGGCGTCGAGGCATCGACCAGCGCGATTGGGTCCAGCTCCGGATGAGCGGAGCGAATCGTTTTGACGAAGCCGTGCAGGTCGTCTCCCTTGATCTCCGAGATGCCTGTCGTGCAGATCCCGATCAGCGCAGGCTTGGCGCGGTCGGCGATATTGATGAGCGCCTGCTCGACGTTATCGAATCCGCCCAGCACCGTGGCCACCTCGCTCATGGCCGTGGTCTGCATGGGAATGGCCTCCCGGAAGTGACGCACAAACAGCACAAGGCCGAAGGAAGTGCATCCCTGCGAGCCGTGCAGCAGAGGCATCGCATTTTCCACGCCCATGAAGGCCAGCGCGGCCCCTATCGACTGGCTCATCTTGAGCGGGTTGACGGTGCAATGCTTTTCGCCTGTAACTGCTCTTGCCATATGGATACCCTCAGCGCTACTGCTCTTGTGCCAAGTGAAATTGAACTGCGTTCCGCATCGCCGCCTGCTCCCATGGAGCCAGCCGGCGCACCTGCTCCCAGACCGGATTGGAGATTGCCTTGTCGATCTCGCTGATGAGCGTCACTATGCCAACATATCCGGCGTAGGCATGATGCCGCTCCTGGTTGATGTCGAGCCAGGGCATTTTTGCCTTGAGAGCAACAAACTGCGTTCGGCCCCCGGAGAGCATGATGTTCGCGCGCGCTTCCTTGAGAATTGCGTACATCTCGCGCGGCTTCAGATTGTCATACATGTGCGCGTCATCCTTTATAAGTTCCTTGATGCGCGCCTTGTCGTCCGGGGTGGACTTCTTTACGCTCGTTCCGGTAATCACAAGGCCAGCTTCCTGCAAAGCCGCAACCACAGACCAGGACTTGACGCCGCCCGTGAAAAGCAGAACGCGCTTGCCTTCGAGACGTTTTCTGAAAGGGGCAATCTTCTCCCACGCACGGGCTTCTTCCCGCTCGATCACAATCTCGGTGCGCTGCAACAGTTCCGCAGGCGCGCCCCGATCCACGAGAAGCTGGGAGATATTACGCAGCGAATCGCTCATATCGCCGATTCCGTAAAACGAACCCTCGACGAAAGGAATGCCGTAGCGCTCTTCCATCTTGCGCGCAACGTTGATCATGGCCTTTGAACAGACCATCATGGCCGCGCGGGCGCGATGCGAACGAGCCACTTCGTGATACTTCGCATCCCCCGAGATACTGGCCAGAATGCGAATTCCAAGCTCATCCAGCAGCGGCTTGACCTGCCATAGCTCACCGGAAAGGTTGTATTCACCGATGATATTGATGTCGTAGGGAGTCGTCTCTTCCGGCTCCTCCGTGCCAATTACATAATCCAGCAGCACCTCACCCGCCAGCTTGTTGCCCAGGTTCTTCGACCCTACAAATCCGGGCACATTGACGGGAATGACCGGCTTGCCAAACTTTTTCGTCGCAGCCTTGCAGACGGCTTCGATGTCGTCGCCAATCATCGCCGGAACACAGGTCTGGTAGACGAAGACAGCGGGAGGATTGTGCTTCTCGACAATCTCCTTGATGGCTTTATACAGATGCTTTTCACCGCCGAAGATAATGTCCTGCTCATTCATTGCGGTGGTGAAGCTTGTTCGGTAGAGCAGCGGTCCGGAGGACTTGGAGCCACGGCTATCCCACGAGTGTCCTTCGCATCCAATCGGCCCATGAACCAGGTGGGCCACATCGGTGATGGGTTGCAGAGCGATCTTGGCTCCATCGAAGGCGCAGCCACCGGCAGCAGCTCCAGGGGCGAGAAGCTTGTTGCATCCCTGCTTCCGCTCCTTGCTCGGCTTCGCCTGATTCGTGGCGCAACCCGGCTCGTCAAAGACCTGCTGTACCTTCGCGCCAAGATTCCCCATCGTCGCTCCTCCCATTTCTCACCGGCATAACGCTGAAGATGTTCTCCTTCACGTGCACCCCTGCTCCAGATTTCCCGTATGGCGATCCAGGTTTGAATCGCCACGCGAAAGCATCGGGGGAGAAATGAAAGAAATCAGCGAATGATGTCGAAGCTATAGTCCGTCTTGCCAGCTTCATTCGTGGTTTGGTCCATATGATCGAATATCTTGTCCAGGATTGTGACCAACACGTTGAGCCCGCCCTGATAACCCCAGACCGGATAGCGGTGATGATGGTGACGGTCGAAGATAGGAAAGCCCAGGCGGATCAGCGGAGTTTTGGTGTCACGCTCCAGAAACTTTCCATAGGTGCTTCCGATCAGGAAGTCGACCGGCTCGGTGAACAGAAGCGAGCGCATATGCCAGAGATCTTTGCCTGGATATACATGGCAGTTCTTGCCAAACGGCGAGGCTGCCAGCAGAGCTTCGGCCTTTTCCCTCCAAGTGACTCCGCCATTGGTAGAGAGAACATGCACCGGCTCCGCTCCAAGCTCCAGCAGAAACCCAGTGAGACCGAGCGTCAGATCGGGATCTCCAAAAATGGCAAACTTCTTACCGTGAATGTGCGCGCTCGAATCGGCGATTGCATCCACAAGCCTGCCACGCTCTTTGCGGAGGGCATCCGGAATCGCCTTCCCTGAAAGGCGCGAAACCTCAAGCAGGAACCGGTCCGTGCCTTCCACGCCCACCGGATGATTGAATGCGATCACCTCTTGCCCGGCGGCTTCGATCACTTCCAGCGTCTTCTCGGTGCAGAACTCCTGCATGGAGATGGTTGCGCTGGCATGAATCGCATTCGCCGCGTCCTCGAGTGTGGTGCCGCCATCGTACATGCGGAACTCACCGTCGCCGGGCGTATCCCAAACATCGCTGTTGTCGCCCAGAATCGTGTACTCGACTCCCATCAAGTCGAACAGCCGCTTGATCTCGCGCAGGTTTCCGACTGTGTAACCGTCGAAGCCGCCGATGAAGTTCAGTTTGCCATTGGGCTGGCGCTCCAGTTTGGGCGCAGTGCCGGCTTTGCCATTCCAGAAGTGTTCGATGATGCCCTTGAGCACGTTGTCGTAGCCGGTGACATGGCTGCCAACAAATGCAGGCGTGTGCGCAAAGGGTACATCGAATTCCATGGGAACCGATCCCTTTTCCTTCGCATTCTTGATGAAGCCATTGAGATCGTCGCCGATCACTTCAGCCATGCAGGTTGTCGATACGGCGATCATCTTTGGCTTGTAAAGGCTGTACGCATTGGCTAGGCCGTCCACCATATTGCTCAGCCCGCCCAGAACCGCGGCATCCTCTGTCATCGATGAAGACACGGCCGCTGTAGGCTCCTTGAAATGCCGGGAGAAGTGGCTGCGATAGTACGCAACACAACCCTGCGAGCCGTGAACAAAGGGCAGCGTCCCTTCGAATCCCAGTGCAGCGAAGACCGCGCCCAATGGCTGACAGGCCTTTGCGGGGTTGATGGTCAGAGCTTTACGAGCAAAGTTCTTTTCGCGATAATCATCGCTCTTGGTCCAGTCGCTCACCCGTGCAAGCTCTTCGGCCGGCACGGGATTCTCGAACATGCACTTCTTGTTCGCGAGCATCTCCGTGTATTCTGGACCGCGGAACAACTCAAAGTGATCGATCACTTTCTCTGCATTTTGACTCATCTTGTGATTTCTCCTCTCAGATTTCCGCGTTGCTTAAAAAGGCGACTTTGTCATCCGCCATACCGGAGCGTTGATCGCCATGTCCATATCGCGGGCGAAGATGGCGAAGCCATCGTATCCGTGATAGGGGCCAGAGTAGTCCCAGGAGTGCATCTGCCGGAAGGGAACGCCCATCTTTTGAAAGATGTACTTTTCCTTGATGCCGGAGCCGACCAGATCGGGCTGCACCTTTTCCACGAACTTCTCGAATTCGAAGCTGTTCACATCGTCGTAAATCAGTGTGCCGTCCTTCACATATTGTGTCGTGCGCTGATAGTCGTCGTTGTGGCCGAACTCGTAGCCGGTGCCGACGATCTCCATACCCAGATCCTCATAGGCTCCGATCACGTGGCGCGGGCGCAACCCGCCAACAAAGAGCATGACTCTCTTGCCTTCGAGGCGCGGCCGATACTTGGCGATGACGGCGTCGGTAAGCGCCTGGTACTTGGCGATCACGCGCTCGGCGCCTTCCTTGATCTTGTCGTCGAAATGCGAAGCAACATTGCGCAGCGATTCGACGATCTTGGTCGGCCCGAAGAAGTTGTACTCCACCCACGGAATCCCGTATTTCTCCTCCATGTAACGGGAGATGTAATTCATCGAGCGGTAGCAGTGAAGAATATTGAGCTTGGCGTGCGGAGTAGACTCAAGCTCGGCAAGCGTTCCGTCTCCGGACCATTGCGCAATCACGCGCAATCCCATTTCTTCAAGGAGGATGCGCGAGGACCAGGCATCGCCGCCGATGTTATAGTCGCCGATGATGGCCACATCGTAGGGTGTGCTCTCGAAGCGCGCAGGCTTGTCTCCCAGCTTGTCGAAGACAAAGTCGCGAATCGAGTCGTTGGCAATGTGGTGCCCCAGCGACTGCGAGATGCCGCGAAAGCCCTCGCAGCGAACCGGCACGATGGTCTTGCCGATCGCCTTGCTCTTGACCCGGGATACGGCCTCGATGTCGTCGCCGATCAGCCCCACCGGGCATTCCGACTGAACCGAGATGCCCTTGTTCAGCGGAAACAGAATCTCGATCTCATCGATCAGCTTGCTGAGCTTCTTGTCGGCGCCAAAGACAATGTCGTTTTCCTGGAAATCGGAGGTGAATTGCATGGTGGCGAAAGCGTCTACGCCCGTGGTGCCGACGAAGTAGTTGCGCCGCGAAGCCCATGAATACTGGCCGCAACCCACGGGGCCATGGCTGATGTGAACCATGTCTTTGATTGGCCCCCACACCACGCCCTTCGAGCCTGCGTAAGCGCAGCCGCGAATCGTCATCACGCCCGGAATCGTCTTGAGGTTGGACTTGACTCCGCAATCAGGTTTGCCCTCTTCATAGGTTCCCAGATGCTTGGCGCGCTTCTTTGCGCTCTTCTCCGGATAGACCTCTAGGACTTCCGCGATCATCTGCTCGTTGCGCGCTTTGATTTCTTCAATCCCGGTATTTTCGCTCATCATGGACCTCGCTCAGAGTGGATTTGTGAATCGGGCGCTGTCCTCTGTATGAAGACAGCGCCCGGAGAGTTGCTTGCTCTTACGCCGCGACTTCAGCAGCTTTCTTTCCAACCAGGGTTTCATCGATGTTCTCGATAATGCCGTGCTCCATCAGCATGTCTTCCAGTTCGTCCATGGTGATAGGCGTGGGAATCGTGCCGTTGCCGGCGTTGTTGTGAATCTTTTCCGCCAGGCTGCGATAATGCGCGGCCTGAACCGAATCCGGCGCATACTCGATAACCGTCATGCGGCGAAGCTCTGCGTGCTGCACCACGTTATCGCGGGGCACAAAGTAGATCAGCTTGCTGCCCAGCTTCTTGGCCATGGCCTCGGCCAGTTCCAGTTCCTTGTCGGTCTGGCGCTCGTTGCAGATCAGGCCGCCCAGGCGCACGCCGCCCGAGTTTGCATACTTCAGAATGCCCTTGGAAATGTTGTTGGCCGCGTACATCGCCATCATCTCGCCCGACATGACAATGTAGATTTCCTGTGCCTTGTTTTCGCGGATCGGCATTGCGAATCCACCGCAGACAACATCGCCCAGCACGTCGTAGGAAACGTAGTCCAGATTTTCGTAGGCGCCGTTCTCTTCGAGAAAATTGATGGCCGTGATGACGCCCCGGCCCGCGCAGCCGACGCCTGGTTCGGGACCGCCGGACTCTACACAGCGAATACGCTGATAGCCGTACTTCATTACTTCTTCAAGCTCGATATCCTCAATGGTGCCCTTTTCCGCAGCCAGGCTGAGGATGCTGTTTTGCGCCTTCGCATGCAGGATCAAGCGCGTTGAATCCGCCTTCGGATCGCAGCCGACGATGAGGATCTTCTGCCCCATCTCCGCCAGCGCCGCCAATGTGTTCTGCGATGTAGTGGACTTGCCGATTCCGCCTTTGCCGTAGAATGCAATCTGCCTCAGCTTAGCCATCGTTCCCCTCCTCGGTTCTGTGATTCGTTCCTGAGTTTCAAGATGTCTCACTCATGTCCTCATCTGCGTCAGTGAATGCAGCGACTCAATGAGTGTCGGAACCGGGATGCTCACTCTCCATGTGCATCTGCGCGTTCCGGTGTACGCCTATCATTGAGCAATCCCCGTGCCAAACTCGATTATCCTGTATCCTTCATTTCATCAGCAACTTACATAAACCGCCTGCCACCTCTGCACTGTGTCGATCACGACATTCTTGGCTTCTCGTTGTAGAGAATGCGACGAAAGGACTTCGTCACGCACGCATTGTCCGCTTTGAATCCGGGCCGTGCGGATACACTTGCGAAATTCAATGTTATGGATGGCACAAAGCGAACTAACAGGCTATGGATGCTTCAAAGAGCCGTATTTTCACATGCTCTTTCGTGGCCACAGTGCGAGGATTGTCAGAGTCTTGAGGATTGCATTTATGCAGCTTCGCCATTCTATTTTTAACGCGAACGCCTGCTCAACGCGCATCGAGCCTTGGCGCAAACGAGGCGACAAACTCATCCAGGCCAATGGCGATGCGTTCGATGTTGTACTTCTTCAGAAAACGAGCCTCATTGCGGGTTGGCTCTTCAGGCAAGACTGCCCAATGCCTTTCTGATGAGCGCTTCATGATTTCCCACGCAAAAAGCCGATCCATCTGCGCGAAAAACCTGCAACCCAGAAAGAGAAAGCTCTTTCCCTTGCGAATCTCCTGAACCGATTCAGGAATTGGCGTCTGAATGTCGATTTCCGTCAGCACTTCGACAAAGTCAGAATCGGAGACGAGATAATTGTGCGCGGGCCATACCGATCCCAGCGGTTGATAGAGCAGGGTCTTCCACTCGCGCTCCAGCTTGCCAGGTACGATCCCTGCAAGCGATCCATCGGCAGCAAAATAATGCACCCAATTACCGAAATGCTCCGACTGAGCGACGCCCTGCGCCATACCCCACGAGGAGCGCGCGCGCAATGCCTTCTGCGGAAGGTCGTCGTACCATGCATGAACCACCAGCGGAAGAGTTGGAAGGCTCATGAGCAGGATGTGCAATGCGTTCGGCTGCGCATCTCCTTCAAATGCCTCCGTCATGGCATGGCTGACGGTTTTGCGGTGCTTGAAGTTCTCAATGAACTGAGCGGCCGCGGTCAGATTGTTCTTGATCTTGTGGGGGACGCTGCTTTTGGCCGTGAGGAGTCTAACCAGCGCGAGAGGAGAGGCAGGAAGCGTGTGATCCGATGAACCAAGAGTCAGCGCGCCCGGTCCGAGATAAGGAATTGCATTGCCTTCATCGAAGGCTTGCACGATCGATTCGATGGATCCGAGGCTCATACCGAAACCTCATCTTCCTGTAGTTTTCGCGCCTCGACAGTGACCGGCAAGCTTGTCGCGGCGTCCATTGCAGGCAGTTCCAGCCTCCATCCATTGGCAAGCGTAATCAGGCCTCCCCACATTTCCGGCTTTTCCACTTCGACAACCGGCTCCTCTAAATCCTTTTTGGCAACATATGCACTCAGTACTCCAGACTGATTCCTGCGGATCATGACCTTCATTGCGCTCCTCCATTTGATTGACCTGGGGTTAACTCCTGCTCAAAGCAGCCAACGACTCGATGAAGCGCAAACTCTACCATATAGATGACCAGCCCCGAGTCTGCGTGCTGCCCCACCTGCACCACTTCGCCGGCTTCTCCGGAGCGCACCAGCAAGGCATCAAGAGGCTGGTCCGGATACGAACCGTCATTGTACAGATCCCTGGCGGCCTGCACGCACTGCCCCCAGGCATACTGCGGGATGCCTGCCTGCATCATGCTCTCCCTCCGGCGGCTGAGGCTTCAGCGGAATCCAACTCCTTCCGTTTCATTCCCACGCGGTACCCGCTGCCCAAAAACTCGACTCCGTAGATATAAAACTGCTGCAGAAAAGTTCCGATCGAGATCACGTATCCTTCGTCGCCCTTGTTCGCAAGCACCTCGCCAATATCCTTGCCGGGAAAGGTTCCATCGTTGCGCACCACCCGGTTGGAGCGAACCTTCTGCCCGTACTCAAAATGAGGCGGCCCATCAAGCTCAACGATTTCATCATCGCGCATGGCATTCGGCATTCAGCGTCTTCTCCCTTCCCGTTGCGTTCGATTCATTTCAATCACGGCATGCTCGCACTCGCGCTCTTGCTGCGCAGTGCGGATTCTTTCTTCTACAATCTCCCGCACAAGAGGATCGTCGTCTTTGCGCATTGCATCGAGCGCACTGACAGGGATGCGCTTTGCAACCTCGTGGCGAACGCGAAGACTGGAGTGAAAGCGCAATGGAAGCAACTGCGCGGGCGCCAGGCGCTCAGCTACCGCCAGGCAGACCGATACATCCGGATCGTCGATCAGTTCCAGCAGCCACTCAACGGAGATGCGCCGCGCGACCGCGAGCCGCACCTCCGGATCGGGATCGTCGATCATGTACTTCAGTTGTGGGACACCGATGCGCCTGGCAACAACCTGACGCACATAGTAATCGGGGTCTGACATCATAGGCATCAGTTCTTCGCCTTCCAGATGCGAGGCAACCCGAATCCGCACTTCACGATGCGCGTCTCCCCTGAGCCGCAAAAGAAAACGGTGCGGAAGACGCAACGCCGCATTCCAGCGTACCGATTCGTCTTCATCGTCCAGCAATGCCGTCAAGCGAAAGACATCCGCGTATTTGGCGGCGGCGGCGCGCACCTCGAAATAGGAATGCGTAAGATATTCGTTGGCGAGTTCCGGATTTTTATTGAAGAATTCCTCGATTCGGAGAGCGGAGCGATCAAGCACGCAAACATGCCTTTGGCGGCAGCGCTGTTCGCGAACCAACTCGCGATGAACGCATCCGTCACAGCAGAGTTCGCGGCCCTGCCAATCCAAAGGCTTGTCGGTTTTGCGCCAGAACATGTCTCCACCTTTCCTATCTGCTCATCATCTTCCCCGTTAATAGTTCGACTGAAACCAGATTCGAGGCCGGTGAGCAGCATTCCGCGCTCTTTCCCGGTGTTGTAACAACAAATCCCGCGTGCGAGAGGCTTTCGATAAAATCCACCTTTCCTCCATTCAGCAGGAGGCACGTCCCGTGATCGAATGAAAGCCGCAACCCCGCGCGTTCCCAGACAACTTCGTTCGCCCCAGGACTTTCCGCCAGGTCAAATTCCACGGCATAGCCTGAACATCCTCCGGGAGTTACCTTCAATCGGAAGACTGCTTCCGGGCCGGCCGCAAACCGCATCATGCGGCGAATGAACTTCTCTGCCGCCTGGGTTAACTCAATATTGAACTCAGCCTGCTCAGACATCCTTATCCGCCCCCCCTTGCAATTCGGCTCCTCAGGCAATCAACGCACCCTGTCGAATCTCTGCGTCGCCGCGCGGACTGTGAGTGATCTCGCCGCTTTGCACGCGCTCCAGATATTCTCTGAAATACGCTATGGCCGACTGCTCGATGTACTCCAGCGCAAAGCGATCGACCGGCTCAATTCCCGCCCTCTCCAGTCCCTTGCGCGGACAGCCGCCAATCCGGGCCACAAACACTGCGACGCAATCGTTGATGGCGCGAACGACCGTCTCCAGGCTGTCTTCCTCCGCATAGCCGCCCTGGCAGTAGTTATCCACCCTGCGATGACCAACAAACTTTGCTCCCGACGTGCTCACTTCATAAACCTGAAATTCCTTGGCGTGGCCGAAATGCTCGTTGATACGCCCCCCCCCTTTGGTCGCGACGGCAATCAGGATCGAGATGCTGCTGTGCTTGCCAGCCAGAGTTTCCAACTCGGATTTTCTGGCGGCGACGACGGCATCGCGTTGCAATTCCACTTTCTGCTGATAGCTCTGGCGGCGTTCAAGATCATAGCTCACCTCCATCTCCATCACCTTTTCCGTCGTAAACTCGGCGCTCCGGTCCTCGCCGAGCAGGCCCACCGCATCGGCGCGGCACTGGCGGCAATGCCGCATCATGTTCATCTCGCCCTCGCAGGAATCCTGAAGCTGTTTCAACTCCTGCGCCGAGGGACCGCGCTGCCCACTGAGGCCAAAGACCGTGCCGTGCTCGGGCGCCGAGATTAGCGGCATAATGTTGTGAAGGAATGCGCCGCGAGCCTTGACTGCCTTGTTCACCGCGGCCAGATGGCTGTCATTGATACCGGGAATCATGACCGAGTTCACCTTGCAAAGAATGCCGCGCGCGGTCAGCATCTCCAGACCGAGCAGTTGCCGTTCGCTCAAGATTCTGGCGGCCTCGACGCCCTCATATCGCTTTTTCTCGAAGTAGATCCAGGGATAAATCCGCGCACCCACAACCGGATCGATCATGTTGATGGTGATGGTTACATGGTCGATATTGAGAGCCTGAATCCGATCCACATAATCCGGCAGCATGAGGCCGTTGGTCGACAGGCAGAGCTTGATGTCCGGGGCCGTCCGCGAGACCAGTTCAAAGGTCTTGAAGGTCTTCTCCGGATTGGCCAGAGGATCTCCAGGGCCAGCGATTCCCAGCACGGTCATCTGCGGAATGGCTGAGGCGACAGCGAGCGTCTTTCTAGCTGCCTGCTCAGGCGTCAGCCGCTCACTCACTACGCCGGGCCGCGATTCATTCGAGCAATCATATTTGCGGTTGCAATAATTGCACTGAATGTTGCAGGCCGGCGCCACGGCCACATGCATGCGCGCAAAGTGGTGATGCGCTTCCTCGCTGTAGCAGGGATGGTTCTTGACCTTCTCCCAGAGTTCGGGCGAAAGATCTCCTTGCCCGGCAGCCGAACCGCAGCCAGACTTCCCGTTCCCACTCTTCGAACTACAGCCGGATTGGCTGCCGCGCAGCTCCGGCGGCTGCATCACCCGCAACAGCGTGGCTCCCTTTTGATTGCCATGTTCCATTGCATCCCCCGTGGTGTTCGAGTCTCCCGGACTGCGGGTATTGCAGGATACAAAGCAACTGAATCGCCAAAGTGGAAGTTGTTTTTATCGTTTGTGTTGCGTAGTTTGTACTCCTGTAACAATCACGACATATTCCTGCGGATGCGACGATTTTGTCGGAAATCGGCCATGGCTTCGCGAAGCCGGAAATACTCTTTCCGGAAGCGGAAAAGAAAGAAAAGGCTTTTACAACGAGAGAAGGAGTGCATCCACGGCGGAGTGCTCAGAAATGCTTGATTTCGATCTTGTGCTTCCGCAAAGCATAGCCCATCTGCCGCGGAGTCAGGCGTAGAATGCGTGCTGCCTTGGCTTGCACCCAACCGCAGCACTCCATGGCATCCACCAAACGCTGGCGCTCATTGGCGATCTCGTCTCCAATCGAAGAGTTGCCGGCGGGAGTCAATATCTCCGTGTCAGCGCCCGGCTCGACCCTGGCCGGCTCCGCACTCCTCGGAGGCGATGGGGCTCGCTCAACAGGCGAAGAGTAGAGAGGAAGAGGAACATAACCCATATTCCGCGATTGCTGTTTGCTCATCGACTTGCCCAGCATCAGAGAAAGACAACTTCCATTGCTGCAAGCAAGATCCTCGAGCACGATAACCGAGTCCTTGGCCAGTGCGGCCGTGCGCCGGATACAGCTTTCAAGCTCGCGCACATTTCCCGGAAAGTCACAGGCCCGGAGCGCATCCATGGCGCGCTTTGAGAGTTTGAGCGAGACGCCGTGCTCCTTGTTGAAGCGGTTAAGAAACTCCAGAGCCAGAAGATCCACATCCTCGCGGCGTTCGCGCAAGGGCGGAAGGAAAACCGGAACCACGCTGATGCGATAGTACAGATCGGAGCGAAACTGGCCTGCGAGCACTGCTTCTTCCAGATTGCGGTTGGTCGCAGTGACCAGCCGCACATCCACTTTGATGGTGCGGTTGCCACCTACGCGCTCAAACTCGCCTTCCTGCAACACACGCAGCAGCTTGGCCTGAAATGCCCCGGAGATTTCCCCTATCTCATCCAGAAACAGAGTGCCCCGGTCCGCCATCTCGAATCGTCCTTTGCGCAATCCTACCGCGCCGGTGAACGCTCCCCGCTCATGACCGAAGAGTTCCGATTCGAGTACCGTCTCCGACAGCGCGGCGCAATTCAGGCGAATGTATGGCTCCTGATTGCGCGGGGAATACTCGTGAATCGCGCGCGCAAACAACTCCTTGCCAGTGCCGGATTCGCCGCACAAAAGAACCGGCAAGTTACATCGAGCAACTTGCTGAATTTTTTCCACGACTTCGCGAATTGCAGCGCTCTCTCCGATGATCCAGTCAATTCCCCCGTGCTTGTGCTCGCCGCGTTCCTCCAGTTCCTTTTCCAGGCGATGGCGCTCCGACATCAATCGCTCGCGGTCGCGCGCCACCAGCGTTTGCAGCGCAACGGTCTGGCCCACAAGATTGGCCACCATGCTCAGGAATCGGACATCTTCGTCGAGTGTGTGAGGAGAGGAGTTGCCATCGAGCCGCTCGATCATGATGGTGCCAATGGTGCGATTTTCCCCCTTGATCGGAACGCCTACAAACGATCTTTGAGAGGAAGGACCGTCCGCATTCAGCTCGCTCCAATCGGTGAAGAGGGGACTTTCAGCGATGTTGCGCACTACCAGGGGCATACCGGAGACAACGATTTGACCCACAGCCTGTTCCGGAAGCCGTTCAAAGTGCTCTCGTGCGGTTGCTTCGCTCCATCCAGCGCCAACCACCGTTGAAGTGCGGTCTTCCTCATCGAGTAGCGCAATCAGGCCGTTATTCATATCCAGGAAACTGGCCAGGAGGTTGATCACACCAGAGAGCGCAATCTCCAGCCGCGATGGGCGCGTGAGCAGTTTCGATATCTCATAGATACCGATTAGCGCTGAGTGCGCGCGGCTGTTGGACTGCATAACTGGCTCCAAGCTGGCGATCTCATGCTGGTTAGACACGCCCCCCTCCTTCCGGGTGAAGGCAAAAACAGAGGTTCTTACTGAAGCTGATCGAGTACGCTGGCTTGCTGAACTGCTGAAAATGAAAAATCCAGAAACGCGGCTAGAATAACAAAATGCATTTTCCCTGCCACCTCCCCGGTTCGTGTTGATATTTTGGCAGATTTTTTGCAGATGGTCAATTCATGCGACAGACAGGCCAACAGACTGTCTCGATGCATGGTTATCTAAATCACTCAGATTTATGCACTTGCATAGATCTGACTATCCCTCCAGAAGTAACAGCCGCTCGGGAACGAATTGCACCCGCCAGGGCTGAGCCTGCGCGCTCAATGTGCGCCACGCCTCCTTTGAAATATCCGCCTGCAAATGCGGTGCATCGCCCTTCCCGGCGGCGCGATGCAAACGCAGATAGAGCGTCATCTCATGCGGTGCCTCACTGGTTTCCACCAGCCAGCAGGGAAAGGAATTTTCACCCTCCTCCCTGGCTTGAAAAACGACCTGATGCGAGCGAATGCCCACATGGGTCAGCGCATTCGGAACCACACTGGCGGTTTGCAGTTCACAACTCCAACTCGCCACAGCAATTCGCGTCGCACTCACCGGTCGAGCGGCAACTATGTTCTTGCACCCAGTCAGTTGCGCCGCAATCACCGTCCTGGGCCGCTCGAATAGTTCATGCTTGGGCCCGCTCGCAATCACTCGGCCACAATTGAGAACCAGTAGATCGGCGCAGAAGCGAAATGCCTCTTCCATGTCATGAGTTACAAATAGTACCGCGCCGTTGTACTCCGCCAGTGTCTCGCGAAGCTGCTCTTCCATCTGCCGCCGCAGATGCGGATCGAGCGCCGCAAAGGGTTCGTCGAAAAGCAGCGCATCCGGCTCCGTGGCCATACACCGTGCGATGGCCACGCGCTGCCGTTGTCCGCCGGAGATCTCTTCCGGATAGCGGTCCGCCAGTTCCGCAATGTGCATCCTGCCAAGTTGCTGCCACACCCGCGCCTGCCGTTCCTGCTTCGGCAGCGCACTTAGGCCAAAGCCCACATTCTCGGCCACGGTCATGCGCGGAAAGAGCGCGTAATTCTGAAAGACAACGCCGATCCGGCGTTTGGAAGCCGGGACATTCTGCCCAGACGCACTGTCGAACAACACGCGTCCATTCAAAACAATGCGCCCGCGATCCGGAACGACAATCCCGGCGATCATGCGCAGTGTCATCGACTTTCCCGCGCCTGAGGCTCCCAGCAAGCCCATTGCGCCTTTGCCGGTGATGAACTTTACTTGCAGTGCGAAAGCATTGAGCATTCGTTCCACATCAATTGAGATAATTCCCGAAACCTCCTGGCCTTCCGCCTGACGCGGCCAGATGCAAGCTGCAGTTACAGGCACTGCGAGCGCCGGAGCAACTGATCTTCCTCCCTTTCCTCGCACTGCAATCTTCCAGTTCAACAGTCGTATGATGGCCAGCGACAAGACGACAATCAAACTCACCCACAGAAACGCCGCGCTCATATCGCCGCCCGCGGCTGCGGAAAATATAGCCAGAGGCATGGTCTGTGTGCGGCCTGGGATATTGCCCGCCAGCATGAGCGTTGCGCCAAACTCGCCCAGCGCGCGCGCAAAGGCCAGCACCGTGCCGGCCAGGACGCCCGGAGCGGACATCGGCAGCAGTACCCTGCAAAAAACCATGCTCTCGGATGCTCCAAGCGTTCGTGCCGCATCCAGAAGACTTGGATCGACCTGCTCGAAAGCGCCCAGAGTGGTCCGATACATGAGTGGAAATGCCACCACCGTCGCGGCGATTACCGTCGCTGGCCACGAAAAAACAATCGTGATGCCAATCTGCTCGAGTGCATGGCCGATGAAGCTTCGCCGCCCGAGAAGAAGCAAAAGAAGAAAACCTACCACTGTGGGCGGAAGCACCAGAGGGAGTGTCAGGATTCCATCGATCCAGGAACGAAAGCTTCCATGCGCTCTGTAAAGCCGCTTTGCGGCCAGCAATCCAAGAAAGAACGTGGCCACCGTTGCCGCGCAGGTCGTAGCCAGCGAGATATACAGCGGCGATAGGTCTATAGGAAACGTCATTGTGCAGCCACTGTAAACCCATGGCGGACAAAAATAGCTTGGGCGGACGGGCTGCTGAGATACCCGGTAAACTTTCGCGCCGCCTCTTCGCCGCGCCCCCCCTTCACCACCGCCACGGGATAGACGATCGGATCGTGCGTCGACTCCGGCGCCGTCTCGACCACGCGCACCTGGCCTGAAATGAGCGCATCGGTAGCATAGACAATGCCCGCATCGGCATTGCCGGTCTCCACGTACGTCAACACTTGGCGCACATCCTTGCCCAGTACTAACTTCGTTTTGAGTTTATCCATCAACTTCAGAGCGGTAAGCGTTTGCCTTCCATATTGGCCGGCCGGAACGCTGGCCGGATCGCCCAGAGCAATCAATCGGATTGAAGGATTCACGAGTCCCTGAAAATCGCGCAGCTTAGAATCGCGCGGCGCAATCAGAACCAGCGAATTGCGCAGAAGATTGTGACGAGTCCCAGCCTCGATCAGTCCCTTTGTTTCTAACTCGTTCATCTGCTTGGCGGAGGCTGACAGAAACACATCCACCGGAGCGCCCTCTTCAATCTGACTGGCCAATGTGCCCGAAGATCCAAAGTTATTGCGAAAGTCCACATCCGCGTGATCGTGCGTGTAGGCCGCCTCCGCCTCAGCTACCGCATCCTTGAGACTGGCTGCAACTGAGAGCGTAAGGGTGGTGTGAGCAGGCGTATGACAGGCCGTAAGAACGAGCATGCAGGCCGCAAGCGCAACGCTGCTGACGTGACGCGCTGAAACTCTTCTGGTTTTCATCTTCCTCCTCGCTTCCTATCATTCCGAAAGTCAACTCCTGCGCCAGGCAGATGAAGCTGAATCGACTTTGACGTTCAAGCCGCACGCGCCGCTGAGCTGATTCTTATCCCGGCAATGCGGCTCTCTTCGTTGGTTAAAATGGGAGGCGCATGGTTATGATGGTGGCATGATTGCTGGGATGGTAATGCGAGACCGCGATCTGCTGGCCAAAGCCAAAGGTCAGTCCCAACCGGCCGGGCTTACCCGCGGCGTTGTGTGAGAGAGGAATGCGGCCGATGATCAGGCCTGGCGTCGCGAAGACAGCGGTTTCGCCATCGGCTGAGCCGCCTTTGTAGAATGCGGAGTTGAACTCGACCTCCGGCCAGAAAAGGCGCGCGACTCCAGTCTTTGCCAGTCGATACTGCGCAACGTTGTTCCAGGTAATCGTATGCCCCAGAGCCTGGGAGTTGCTCACTGGCAGTGAACCGCCCGCAGTCGAAGTGAAATCAAATTGACCGAACCCCTTTCCGACCGCGAGAGTGGGCGTGACGATAGCGCAGCAACTTCCATTGCCGTTCTTGCCGGTAGGAATCGAGCCGGCAAGAAATGCAGTGATGATCGCGTTTCCATGCTCCTCGTTGCGCGAGAAGATCCGGCCCTTGGCAAGAAAGGAAATGTCTCCAAATCCGTCCGATTCGCCATTGGAACGATTATAAAATGGGGGCAGATTGACAATAATTTCAGTGTGCTTTTCCGGGATGATCTCCAGACCCTTGCCATTGTCGTAGTTCCAGACCGCAAAACCCTTGGGATTGTATTGGTGCACGAAGTCGGTGCGAAATTCCTGCTCCAACCGCGGAGTTACCGTGACCAGCGGAGTCACCCAGTGAGGCTGTTCGGCCTGCGTGGCGCTGACCCGCGCCTGGTAGCGTTCAATGAAGCTTGAGCTTTGCCCCGCAACTGAACCCGCTGCTCCCAACAGGATAAAAGCGGCAAACAGAATAGAACTCCGACGATGTACCATTGTGCTCCTCCAAAGAATGTAGCTGTTGCATCGAGAAAGGACTCCACTGCGCGCCTTAGGCAGAAGTTTGTGCCGCCCTTCTTTCGGACTGCGCGGTGGTTATCGCTTGAGTACGACTGATCTGTATATTATCCACAACATCGTCGTGTTTACAATACACAAACAGATAAAACCTCGGATTTAAGGGAAACTTAAGCCAATATCCCGCATATTGAAACAGGGGTCCTGCCTTTGACAGAAGGCGCGCGGAGAACCCTACCCCCCGATCTCCACCCCAACCGATTACTGTCCAAAACAGCCTGATAGCTCTTGCGGCTTGAGACGTATCGAAGGCGGCTGATCCCCGCTGCTCTGGAGTGGGTTCCAGCGCAGGACCACAGACAGAGAAGAGAGGATCGGCCATGACTCCAGTATGCAGTGTCTACTCGCAGCTTTTACAACTTTTCCACGCGGGCAATTCGCCCAGGCTGTCAAGCAACATCAAGCCGAAATCATCGCCAAGGGGTTCACCTGCTGGGAACAGTTCGCGGCCATGCTGTTTTGCCAAGTGGCGCACTTGAACTCGCTGCGCGAAGTCTGCCTGGGGCTGGCCGGATGCGAATCGCCGCTGAAGAATCTGGGCATCCGCACCGCGCCGAAAAGATCGACGCTGGCTTACGCGAACGCTCATCGTCCGTGGGAACTCTACGAGTCGATTTTCATGCAGTTACTGGGAAAGTGTCAGGCCGAGACAGCCGCGCAGTCGCCGCAAGTTTCGTTTCAAGAATAAGCGGATGAGCCTGGATGGCAGCATCACGCGAGTTATCGGCCACCATGTTCGACTGCGCTAAGTATCGCCGGCCGCAACGTAACTGGCCGAGCAGTTACCCATGCCGTTGATTTGGTAGCCATGAGTTGGACAGCAGAACAGAGAGAAGACGCGCTTGAAACAGTAGCTCAGTACTTACACGCCAACGAATTGGACAGCAGGATGCCAGCAACGTAGAAGGCCCTCCAGTACGAGTCATCGAAAAGACCTGACGCTATCGCCGGGAGAGGATACCTATGTCCAGTGAAAGCGACCGCTCAATTCACAGAGAAGGCTGTCTTGGACAAGAGTGGGTCCGAGGTGCGCTTTGCTCTCACGATTTCGGCACTTTGAGCCGTTTCAAAGATGTTGTTTTTGGGAGTCTTACCATCGCAGTTCGCATTCATAATCTCGCTGCCGGGGGATATCGCGTTCGATCAGTAAAACGTACATACCGGTCAAAGCCAGCTATTTCCAATCTGTGAATCTTTCAAAAGTAGAAGTTTTTTAGAAATTCAATACGCAACACTTTGCGCATGTACAATTCTTTGTTTTTTCAAACCTATGATTCTAACAATGATCCATTTGGAACGAGATATGCTTACAACCCAAACACATTGACACTTCCGTTGGAGTGGCGGCTCAGGAACAGCGTTCGGTTTTCACCTCCCTTGAAAAGGGCCTTGGGGGGATTCCGGTCCGCTGGCTTCCTGGGGATTGCGGAGACATATCTCGATCCTCCACAGTGCGGGGAACGACAACATCAACAACGGTGCTTTCGAGTTCACCGCCCACAACCCTCTTGCAGGAGGCCGCAGCTACGAAGTCGCCCCCGGCCAGCGGGATGATTCTCAATCTGGCCGGCAGCAACGCAGCCATCGCCGCGGCGTTTCGTTCCCCTGATCCGCGCCGCGGATAAATCGACCTTCACTGTCCGTACAACCGGCATTTGCTTTCATGAAGTTCTCTACGCTGAGGTCAACGACGGAGGCTGTCCCGCGCGTAGTTGAAAGTTGCTGAACGGCGGTTGGGTTGATGATACTACGCAGCGACCTGGATAGT
>Ga0255351_1000089_pt1 | contig 41764 bp, 34 predicted proteins | sample HBST25r2metaG_FD_186024 | JGI IMG/M metagenome (GOLD analysis project Ga0255351, IMG submission 186024) | Peat soil microbial communities from Stordalen Mire, Sweden - H.B.S.T-25.r2 | ecosystem: Environmental > Terrestrial > Soil > Wetlands > Peat | place: Sweden: Norrbotten County, Stordalen... | reverse complement strand
GTTCAGTTCAGATACCGGAACTGAGTCGTCTGGGAACGCTGAACGATGAGGTTACCCAGGCGGAAGCAACGCGCATGGGGCGCGAAGCGATCTATCGCCTGACGGAAACGCAGAATCCTGAACTGATTTCGACGATCGGCTCCAGTTCTCTGGCCGGGGCCTCTGGTTCGAGTGTGACCTCGCAGGGCAGCGGCCTGGAGATTCTCAACTCACTGCGCGAGCAGGAGGCGACTGCGCGGGTGGCTTATGCCAGCGCAGAGACAAAGTATGGACCCAAGAACCCTCATCTGACAGACATCGCCAACCAGTTGAAGTCGATTCAAGAGCAGATGCAGGCCGAGATGGGGAAGATCCGGCAGCGGGCCAAGAACGATCTTACGCTGGCCGAGCAGAATGAGAAGGCGCTACGTTCTTCTTTTGAAGCGCAAAAACAGATCACCAGCAAGATGAACGACGACGTGGTGCAATTGGGCGTTCTGATGGCGCAGGCCCGCTCCAGCCGCGACTTGTACGACCTTCTCTATGCCCGGTTGCAGGAAGCCAATATCGACGCGGGCAACAGCGCAACCAATGTTACGGTTGCCGATCCGGCTCGTCCGCCGGGCGGGCCTTATCTGCCGCAGCCACTTTTATTTATTGCGGCTGGCATCTTTGCCGGTTTGTTTTTGGGCATCGGATTGGCCTATCTTCTGGAGAGCCAGGATGACACGCTGTCGGACAGCTTCCAGGTGGAGACGGTGAGCAATTTGCCTGTGCTGGGCATGGTTCCCTTCTACCGCATGGAATCGCGGCCGCGCGAGGGAGCGCTGGCGGCGGAGTCCAGTTCCTTCCTGATAGCCCCGGAAAGCTCGACTGCGGAGTCTTTTCGCAGCCTGCGATCCGGGCTGACGCTCTCTGGTGTGGGACGCAAGCTCAAAGTACTGGCCGTCACCAGTGCGCTGCCGGGCGAAGGCAAATCCTACACCACCTACAACCTTGGCCTCGCTTTTGCGGCCACCGGCATGAAGGTGTTGATTATCGACTGCGATCTTCGCCGTCCCCGGCAGCATGGTCTTTTTCGCGTAAATCGGGAGGACGGATTGGCGGATCTTCTGGCGGGACAGATTTCGTTTGAAAACGCCATCAAGCCCCATCCGGTGGAATCGAATCTGTCTATTATGCCCGCCGGCCGTCAATCTCCTCTGGCCTCCGAGTTGCTGGGAGCGGGCGAGATCGAAAAGGTTCTGGCGACTGCTCGCGCACGATTTGATCTTGTCTTTGTGGACAACCCGCCCGTTCTGCCGGTGGCAGACGCGATTATCGTCGGTACGCACTGCGATGGCTTGATCGGCGTGCTGCGCGCCGGCAAGACCTCGCGCAAGGCTCTGCGCCGTTTTGTTCAGACGCTGGCCCGGAACCGCATTCATATCCTTGGCCTGGTCATCGAAGCAGTGGATATGTCAGCAACGGAATACAGGAGTGTGTATGGCTACAATGTGCAGAGCTATTATGGCGAAAAGAAATCGTAGGATCACTGTCAACCGCGGTTTTCTGTTGCTGCTCGTCTTGGCGTTGACGGCGACGGCGGGCCACGCTCAAACCCAGACAGGCCTTGCCGCTTCGACTAGCAGCGGCAAGGCCAACATCACCGGGCAAAGCACGGGGCCTATCATCATTCCACAGGATCTCTCTCAATTGCTTGTGGAGCCGGGCGACCTGCTCAATGTCAATGTTTATGACACACCTGAGTTCACCGGATCTTATCGCGTGGACCCGAATGGAGACTTGACGCTTCCGCTGTGCGGCAAGGTGCGGCTGCGCGGACTGACATTGCAGGAAGCGGCGCGCCATGTGGAGGCGGCTCTCAAGGACGGCCAGATCCTGACTCAGCCGCAGGTGAACATCGACGTGGCGCAGTATGCCGGTCAGTATGTGACGGTGATGGGCGAGGTCGTCAATCCAGGCCGCGTGCCACTGATTGCTCCCACACCGCTCGGTGATGTTCTGGCCGAGGCCGGAGGCGAGACACCCGCCGCGGGCGCGCGTGTACGGATTCGTCATGGCGCGGGCGAGGGTCTGCCGGAGCAGGAGGTTCCCTACGCTCGCAGTCAGAGCACGGCGGAGTCCGCCTCCATTCTGGTGCGTCCCGGCGATGCGGTCATTGTTCCGCGCGCGGGCATCGTCTATGTTCTGGGCGCAGTCAACCGGCCGGGCGGCTACGTGATGCAGGAAGACGGCAAGCTGAACGTGGCCGAGGCTCTGGCGTTGAGTGGCGGAACGGTGATGCAGGCCAATACCGGCGGTCTGCGGGTGATCCGTCGCAATCCGGATGGAACAATCCTGGATTTTCCGCTTTCTTACAGCGGCATTGCCAAGGGAAGTCAGACGCCGCTTGCGTTGCAGGGCGAAGACATTGTCTACGTGCCGATGAGCAAGATCAAGGCTACCTTTACCAACGCGACCGCAATCCTCTCGGCTGCTGCTTCGGCGGCCATCGTTCACCAGTAACCTTACCGACCGACTGGCCCGCTGTCCGTTGCGCTTCTGCGGCGCTTTCTGCATCCAGGCGCCAATTGTAATCAGTTCTTTCCAGGAGCAGGATGAGCGCAGAATCTACGCTTTTTGAGCGAATCCGGAGCGGTTTTCTGCGGCGATTCCTGGGCCGAGAGGCATGGGCGCTGACCGATCAAGCAGTGGTCAGCGCGACTAACTTCCTCACCAATATCATGCTCCTCCGCTTTATGGGACTGCGCGAATTTGGCGTCTTCATTCTGGCCTGGATGTCGGTTCAGTTCGTCAACAGCTTGCAGACCGCACTGATTGTTGCGCCGATGATGAGCGTAAGTCCCAAGCAGGAGGAGAAGGACAGGCCCTTCTACTTCGGCGCTGTGGTTGTTCAGGAACTAGCTCTTGTCTTCTGCTGTTTTTTTCTGGTTCTCATTGTTCTAAAGCACACCGGCCTTTTTTTCCCCCATCTGAATTCAATAAATCTTACGCTGACGCAGAGTCTTGCCCTGCCTCTGGCCGTTTCGGCTTTTGCATACCAGATGCAGGACTTCCTTCGGCGCTACTTCTTTTCGACGCGCCAGAGCCGCCGCGCCTTCGCCGACGATGCGCTCAGCTATCTTCCCCAACTGCCGATCATCTTCCTGCTGCATCGCACCGGGCATTTGAACAGCGCCAGCGCGCTTTGGGTGATGGCGGGAACCTCGATCCTGGGACTTGCACCTTGGTTCTTCTGGATGGAGCCGCTCACCTTCAACCGGGAGTGGATTGGGGCAATTGCGCGGCGGCACTGGAAGATCTCCCGCTGGATGGGCGCGTCGGCGTTGCTGCAGTGGGTCTCTGGCAATCTCTTTTTGATCGCAGCCCCGATCTACTATGGCGCCGCTGCGGCTGGAGTTCTGAAGGCCTCGCAAAATCTGATGGGCGTCACCAATGTATGGTTTCAAGGGTTGGATAACGTCGTCCCGGTGGAGACGGCGCGCCATCTGCGCGATGGCGGAGTGGCTTCGATGCTGGCTTACACGCGTTCGATTCTGCTCAAGTGGGGTGGTCTGACGCTGCTGTTTGCGCTCATCATGGCTGTGGTTCCGGGCTTCTGGCTTGCGCTGATCTATACGCCGGAGATGGCGCAGTACGGCTACATCCTGCGGCTCTATGCTTTGCTTTACGTCATCATCTTTATCGGCGGCCCAATGCGCGCCGGCTTGCAAGCCCTGGAATATACCATTCCCATCTTCTGGTCCTATCTGGCGATGGCGAGCTTTTCCTTCGCCTTCGCGGTGCCTATGGCCAAGCAGTTGGGATTAGTCGGTTCGCTCTACGGTTTTTTCTGCGTGCAGATCATTTTTCAAAGTATTGTGGGTGCGGCTCTACTCATACGATGCCGCCGCATTGCAAGGCAGGAGGCTCTCGCATCGTGATCTTTTGTAGCGGTGGAAGAAGGATCTACGCATCAATTATGCAATGTATGATGTAATGGAGCATTGCTTCTGACCGGCGCAGTTTTGAGTACGCCGGTCAACATCCCATCAGAGTTGCCAGCCCAAAGGAAATACACATGAGCGTAAACGCCATTTATGAGGATGGTACTTATCTTGCCAAGCATCCTTCGTGGCATGAGGAAGATTCGTCGTGGAAGGCAATGCAAATTCTTCGCATACTCAAGAAGAATAATCTTCGCCCCGCAACCCTGTGCGAGGTAGGCTGCGGAGCTGGCGAGATATTGAATTGCTTATCCGTTTCCTGCGGTCAGGAGGTTCAATTTTCAGGATATGATATTTCTCCTCAGGCAATGGATATTTGTCTAAAAAAGGAAAAGCAGAACCTTCATTTCTATTTGAAAGACTTTTTAGAAGAAAAAGATACCTATTTTGATGTTGTCATGGCCATTGATGTATTTGAACACGTGGAGGATTACTTGGGGTTTATTCGCAGGTTGCGGGTGAAAGGAGAATACAAGGTATTTCATATTCCCCTTGATTTATCGGTGCAAACAGTTTTGCGCGTTTCCCCAATTCGTTAGAAAGAAATCTGGGCATATCCACTACTTCACTATGGAAATCGCGCTTGCGGCATTGAAGGACACGGGGTATGAAGTAGTGGACCATTTCTATACGTCTAGCTCGCTGGATACGCCTAACCTGAACTGGAAAGCTAGGCTGATGAAGCTTCCCAGAAAACTGCTTTTCGCCCTTCATCAGGATCTGGCGGTAAGAATCCTGGGCGGTTATTCATTGATGGTTTTAGCGAAATAATTCACTGGCTGCTGTTTGAATGAATTAGGAACTTGTCGGCAAGGCATATCAATGCGCATAGTTCATATTTTGCAAGGCAAAGCCAACCCCAACACGCTCAGCGGCGTCAACCGCGCGCTGCATGAGATGGCCACTTACCAGTCGCGTCTGGGGTACGAGGTGGAAATCTGGGGACTCTCGGCTTCTCCAACTCTGCCGCCGCACGAGCGCGAGTACCGGTTGCGCGTCTTCCCGATGACCTGGCTGCGGGTGACTCTAAGCAGAGAACTCAAAGCCGCTCTCGCCACGCTGGAACCGGGCACATGGATTCACTTCCATTCGGTCTTCATCCCGGAGTTCCCGGCGATTGCCGCACGGCTGAAAAAGCACGGCTTCGCCTACAGTGTTACCCCGCATAATGGTTATGCTCCCGGAGTCTTTCGGAAAAATCCCTGGAAGAAGCATCTTTACGTCTTCTTCCGCGAGGCGAAGTACCTGCGCAATGCCGCATGGATTCATGTCGTTGGCGAGAGTGAAATCCAGGACAATTTGAGGATCGCTCCGCAGGCCCGTGTGGTTCTGATCCCCAACGGCCAGGAGACGCTTGAAGTTCTATCGAATATCGAGCCGATCAAGGCGGAGCGCCCTCTGATCGGTTTTTGTGGCCGACTTGATATGTGGGTCAAAGGGCTGGATTTTCTGCTGGATGGCTTTGCCGCATACAAGGCAAAGGGCGGTAAAGGGGAGCTGTGGGTGATTGGGGATGGCGCGGATCGCGCACAGCTTGAAGAAAGAGCAGCGAAGAACGGATTACAGACCAATATCCGCTTCCTGGGTGCGCGGCTGGGCGAGGAGAAGCTGGGGTTGATTGCCTGCTTTGACATCTTTGTACTCTGCTCACGCTGGGAAGGGCTTCCGATGGGCTGCCTGGAAGCGGCTTCGCTGGGAGTTCCGCTCTTTGTCAGCCGGGAAACCAACCTGGCCAAGTACGTGGAAGAAAATAACGCCGGTGTGGTGTTGGAAGAGACAACGGCGGCAGGCATTGAGCGCGCGCTCGATCACATTCAGCAGGTTTATGAGAACGGCCAGCTTCAGCCGATGGGTGAAAATGCTCGCCGACTGATTCAGAGAGAGTTTAACTGGGAGGAAAATGCCAAAAGCTTCGTCGCAGCTATCGCAGCCTGCGGTTATCCCATTCAGCGTGCAACCTCTGAGTTCCCGCCTAAATGACGCAATACAATTTGCACAATGATTCATGTAAAGAAAGGATAGGAATGGAATTCTCAAGGATTTTTGAAATTCTGAAATCTCCAACCCGTACAACCCGTTTCTTCAAAAGGGTTGCTCGAGATAGCCGTCTGTGGTCCTCGCGGAAGAATTTTTTGGATTATTACTCGCATGTGGTGGACAGTTACGCCGTCAATGTTTGTCCAGACCGCGCCGTGGGGAGTGATTCTCACGAACACTGGTTGTCCATTGGCCGCTTCCAGTTCGATTTTCTGGTTACACATGGGCTTCAGAGCAAACATCGCTTTCTTGATATCGGTTGCGGAAATCTCCGGCTGGGGGCTTGCGTCATTCCTTATCTGGATGAGCTGGGATATGTAGGTATCGACATATCTCCACGGATTGTGACTGCCGCTCTCGACACCATCCGAAGCTTCAAATTGCAAAACAAGCTGCCGCGCATCTTTCTTGTTTCTGAAACAAACTACGAGTTTTTCCCCGACAATTATTTCGATGTGGTCAATGCGCACAGTGTATTCTCCCATCTCCCTGCCGAGGAGATCGAGAAGGTTCTTCGCGAGGCCTACCGGGTTCTGAAACCGGGCGGCTGGTTCGACTTTACATTTAAGCCGGGCGCGAAAATATCCGATTACCTCAAAGAAGATTTTTTCTTTCCGGAGCAGTTCTTGCTTGAACTTGCCACAAAATGCGGCTATCAGCCGCAGCCGCTCAAGGATTGGGTCTATGCCCAGGACAAGATACGCGCCATCAAGCCGAACTGAGAGTCATTTGCCACCGGCAAGTTTACCAACAGAAGCTTTAGAGCAATTGGCTCTGCCGTTCAGTGAATTTATTGCCGCTTTTTTTGGCGTGCTCGAAGCAACCGGTGTGCGCTGCTGCGTGCTGCGCAATTATCAGGAGTTTCCGGCGCGCAATATCGGCAATGATATTGACCTGCTGATTGCGCCCACGGCTCTGCCCAGCGCCGTTCATGCGCTTCGCTCCATTCCCGGAGTGCGCATAGTGGGGTACACCCAGCGTCCTTATGTCTCCAATTTCTTTCTGGAGGGTATCTCTCAGAATACCGATTCTTGCGCGCTGGAGATAGATCTCGATCTGAGATTGATTTGGAAGGGGTTGCCTTACCTTTCCGTTGAAGAGGTGCTGGAGGCGGCAGTTGCGCATCCCGTCGGCGATGCAACCTTTTATGCGCCTGCTCCTGTTCATGAAGCTATCATCTCTCTGTTTTCCAGTTTGCTGGTGGGAGGATGGCTGAAGGAAAAGTACTTTCCGCAGGTGCGAGAGACCTTTTCCGAATGCCGCACCGAGGTGATTGCAGCTCTCTTGCCGCGCTTCGGGTCAGAGGTCGCAACGCGGTTGGCGGATGCGGTCATCTCCGGCGACCGTTCCAGGATTCTCGGCATGATCGGGCCGCTGCGCAGGGCGCTTCTACTGTGCAGTCTGCGGCGTCATCCGCTACGCAGCATAGGGGCGATCTTTCACCACTATACCAGCGAACTTTGCTTTCGCCACTCGCCACAATCGCGCGAGGCGGTTTCGATTCTGGCTTTGGACGCGCGCGACCGAACTCCAATCACCCAGACTCTGCTGCCACGGCTACAGTCCTTCGCGACGAAGATCGAAAGCGAGGCTGCCGAGACAACAGCACAGACAGGCTTCGGCTCGGCGGCCAGTCTTCTCCGCTGGATGATGAGAGATTGGCTGAGCCTGCTGACGGAGAGGAAGAGCCTTACGCTGACCGTTCGCGAGGGGTGTGGGCCGCTCTTCCGTGACGCAGCCGGGCAGCCTGACTCTCCAGCGTGGCTGGCGCGGCTTGCAGGCAGACTCACGCCCGCGCACGATCTTTGCATTTTGCTGCAAGAGGGCGCGGAAGAGAATCCGGCGGCGAGTTCCAGTCGGCATGAAGCCTGCCGTGCCTTCCTCCAGACCCGGAAGAGGTCAGTTGTTTTGGACACCAGCCAGCCAGTAGAAACAGTGACAGAGGGCGCGTACGCGGCCATTGTTGACGCACTTGTCCAGCGCGCGGAGAAGAGGCTGAAGAAGCGCTTTCCCTGATGCGACAATCGAATTCCACGCTAGTACTTTGACCACGTAGATTGATGATTACCCAGGGTTTATTGGACACAAGAAATAATTTCAAGAAAAGGAAAGACAGACGCTGAAGATTGTCATCTTAGGACCGGATGGTGCGGGAAAAAGCTCAGTGATTCATGGGTTGCTGAAGTGTTTGAATCAGGATGGCCGCGTTGTGACGATGCGGCACCTGAAACCTCGCATCGCCTTTCCGCAACGGGGTGAGGCGAGAGGAATCGTCGTTGATCCTCACGGCACGCCGCCCCGCTCGGCGCTGGTTTCAGTTGCCAAAATCTTTATCTGGCTGATGGAGGAGTGGTATGCGACGCTCTTTCAAGACAAAAAAACGGATCTGCTGATCTGCGACCGCTACTATCACGACCTGCTGATTGATTCCCGCCGTTATCGCTACGGAGGCCCGCAATGGATGGCGCGTCTGATTGGTTCGCTGATGCCGCAGCCCAGGCTTTGGCTGCTGCTGGATGCTCCGGCGGAGGTATTGCAGATGCGCAAACAGGAGGTTACTCCGGAGGAGACCGCGCGGCAGCGTCAGGCTTACTTGAGCTTTGTTCAGCAGCAACGCAACCATGCGGTCATCGACGCCTCGCAAGCGCTAACTAAAGTGGTTGCGGATACGGAGAAAGCCATCTCTGCGACGCTGCGGGAGATTGAAGGCAAATGTGGATGAAGTTGGCCAGTTCTATCAGGCAGCGGAGCAATCCAGCGCCAGCCATCTTGCCCTGCGCTGGAAAGGGCGGGTGCGCTACGTCGTTCCTCTTGACGCGCGCACACAAATGGCCTGCTGGAGACTTTTTCAACCGGGCAGGTTGGAGCTTCCTCTGCGCGCGATGGCCCGGCTGCCGCAGCTCTTTGGCGCGATAGATTGCGTGGAAAACGAAAGTCTGGCGGTGATTCGTGAGGCGGTCGGCCCAGAGGCAGGAGTCTCTTGCTGCCGACAGGGAGCGCCGGGACCGTGGACCAAGGAGACAATCCTGTTTTTGGATCGGGCGGACAATCCGCTGTTGATCGTGAAGGCAGGCAAAGGAGAAGCGGTGGACTGGCTGCTGCGCAACGAGGCGGAGTGGCTATGCGCGCTGCGCGACCAGCCGCAGTTGGCCGGACACGTTCCTGAGTTAGTTGCGCACCGAGCCGGAGCCGACCTCAGCTTTGTGGCGCAAACCGTGCTGCCGGGTCTGCCCGACTTTGAAATGGGTGAGTTGCACTTTGCATTTCTCAGAAAGTTTCAAGAGTATTCGCGCTGCTTTCTTCGCTATGATGAGTCCAGACTTTACCACAACCTTCAGGCGCGCATAAAAGAGCTGGAAGGGCTTCTTACGGAGGCATGGTCCGGTCGGATTGAAAAGGCCATGCGGCGTCTTGAAAAGGAGCTTTCCGGCGAGCCGATTCTGATGACGGCCGCGCACAATGACTTCACTCCGTGGAACATTCGCGTGGAAGACGGCGTGGCTAGAGTCTTTGACTGGGAGTATGCCGAAGCCGAGCAGCTTCCCTTGTTTGATGCGCTGCATTTTGCATTGATGCCGATGGCGCTGAAGCGGGAGTCTTCAGCCAGGATGCTACAAAAGATGCGGCAAACTCTGAAGGGTTGCGAGGTCTGGCTGGGGCCGGAAGAGTGCCGCGCGGCGGAGACGCAGGCGCTGGCTTACCTGCTTAATCTCTGCACGCTCTATCTTTGGTCGCTGCGCGGTAGTTACGAGTCCGATCCGGCACTGGATAGCTATGAGCAGCTCATCGACTGTTTATGTTACCTTGGATAAGCATTCCGTTCATTGCAGTTTGTGAAACTGCCTTAAAATAGACTGTGGGGTATTATGATCGGCCTCCAGCGAATGACCAACAGGAACGGTTTGTCTGTGATTCATGCGCAAGAGCATGAAGTTTTCGATCCATATTTCTAACGGCAGGATTTCACTACACATTCAACAAAGTACATTCAAAGGAATGCCGAAAGGCAAAGGAGAACAGGATGAGCGACAAATTGATTGTAGTGGCAGGCGCGGGCGGGTTCATCGGAGGCAATATGGTGGCTTGGCTGCGGCAGCAGGGGCACGGCAATATCCGCGCGGTCGATATCAAGCCACTGGAGCATTGGTATCAGAAGTTCGACGGCGTCGAGAATCTCACGCTGGATCTGAACGACAAAGATAACTGCGAGATTGCGGCAAAAGGCGCATGGAAGATTTACAACTTGGCCGCCAACATGGGCGGCATGGGCTTCATCGAAAAGAACAAAGCGCTCTGCATGCTCTCCGTGCTAATTAATACGCACATGCTGATGGCAGCACGCAAATTCAGCGTTGAGCATTTTTTTTACTCTTCCTCGGCCTGCGTCTACAACGGCGATTTGCAGCACACCTCGGACGACGGCGACCGGTTTGTTCCGCCAGCCCTGAAAGAAGCGGATGCTTATCCTGCGCTGGCCGAAGACGGCTATGGCTGGGAGAAGCTCTTCAGTGAGCGTATGTGCCGCCACTTCCGCGAGGACTTTGGCCTGCGCACACGCGTGGCGCGCTTCCACAATGTCTATGGTCCGTGGGGAACCTGGTTCGGCGGTCGCGAGAAGGCCCCGGCGGCGATCTGCCGCAAGGTGATTGAAGCCAAGCTGAAGGGCAAGCACGAGATCGAAATCTGGGGAAACGGCCACCAGACGCGCTCTTTCATGTACATTGACGACTGCATCAAAGGCATCAATCTGATTCTGGACTCCGATATTATTGATCCGCTCAATCTCGGCTCCAGCGAAGCGGTCAGCATCAATCAGTTGGTGGATATTGTCGAAGACATCGCGGGCATCAAGCTGAAGCGCAATTACGATCTGAGCGCCCCCAAGGGCGTGAACGGCCGCAACAGCGACAATACCCTGATCCAGCAGTTACTCGGCTGGGAGCCGAGCATTACGCTGCGTGCGGGCCTGGAAAAGACCTACGCCTGGATCTATGACCAGTATCAGTTGCGGGAGAGCGGCGGCGAGGGCGTGGTCCGTGAACTTGATGAAGTCAGCTAGCTCGGAGTGAAACGGTGAGATGGATTCGACCTCTCGCTCACTGGATTCCCTTCTAGACAGCCGCTGGCAAAACACACGACTGAGCCGCTCTCATGAATGTGCGCGCTCTTTTCGCAAAACGGACGGGAAGCTGATTCATGGTGTTGAGGGGCCAGACCCATATTGCCGCTTCCACGAAGATCGCGTTCTCATCAATCCCCAAACGAAGAAGGACAAAATGCCCAGCCGAATTTCAGTCATCACTCCCACACGCAACATGGGCCATTTTCTAGAACCTTGCATTCTCAGCAACATGGCACAGTTCTATCCGAATCTTGAACACATTGTCGTCGATGGCGCTTCAACCGACAACTCGGTCGAGATTCTTCGCCGTTATCCGCATCTTCGCTGGGTCTCCGAGCCGGACAAAGGACTTTCTGACGGCTTGAACAAAGGCATCCGCATGGCCACCGGCGATATTATCGGCTGGTGCAATGCCGATGACTTGTATCTGCCCGGCACGCTCACCGTGGTCAATGAGTTTTTTGAAGCGCATCCCGATGTCGATCTGGTCTACGGTGATTATCGGGAGACGGACGAGTTTGGCAGATCGATCCGCGTCTTTCGCGAGACGCATTTCTCTCCGTTTGTCTTCCGCTGGCTGAAGGTCAATCTCATTCCGACTCCTTCGGCCTTCTGGAGGCGGCGCATCCATGAGGATGGTTTCTGGTATGAAGACACGAAGCGCTTCGCCATGGACTATGACTTTTTGAGGAGAGTCTTTGCGCAGGGACATAAATTTCGGCACGTCAGCATTCTCTTCACCGACTTTCGGCGTCATGGCGGCTCGTTGACCGCGACTGGCGGCCAGTTGAAAGAGCATGAAGAGATCGTCCGCCGCGATGCAGGTGCCTTCTGGCAAGCCTTCGGACCCGCTTTCCCGCTGATCCGCTGGATCTTCAAGCAGAGTGCCCGCGCCCTTCGCATCGGTGAAAAATGCCTGAGAGGGCTTTACTTCGATAACTCTCGCAAGTAGTAAGTGGTTTCACGAAGAGAAGTGGGTCTATAGCCATCAAATGGAGATCGCATGAGGGTTTTACTTTCGGCGTATGCCTGCGAACCAGGGAAAGGATCTGAGCCGGAGGTTGGATGGCAGCGAGCATTGCATATGCTGGCATACGCGGATGAAGTTTATGTGCTGACGCGCTCGAATAACCGGACAGTCATCGAAGCCGATCCGTTGAGTCGTTCCGCCGGATTGCACTTCCTTTACTATGACCTTCCCTCCTGGGCGCTGAAACTCAAGAAGCAATCCTGGTTCCGTCTCTTCTATTTCACCCTTTGGCAGTGGGGAGCTTACCGACTGGCAGCCATACACCACCGTGAAACTCCATTTGATCGCGTCTATCACGTGACTTTTGCCGGGATGCAGGCGGGGTCTTTCATGGGACGTCTGGGAATTCCGTTTGTGATCGGGCCGATAGCTGGCGGAGAACGCGCGCCCTTCAGGTTGCGACGCGGTATGCCATTTCCCGGCAAAGTCAGAGAGTTGATGCGGGATTTGGGAATCTTGGTGCAGCGTGGCAACCCGCTGATGCGCTCGGCTCTTGCTGCCGCAAACCGCATCTTTGTGACAACAGATGATAGCCTTTGTCTTATTCCTCCCAAATGGCGAAAGAAGACGGCGGTTCATCTGGCCGTCGCAACGCAAGTTTCGGCTGTGCGGAATGACAAACGGCGGCGGCCAGAGTTTCCGCAGTTTGTCTTTGCCGGGAATTGGATTCATTTGAAGGGCCTCCATCTGGCGATTCGAGCGCTGGCTCAGGTCCTGGTGGAAATTCCAGACGCCAGGCTCACGCTGATTGGAGGCGGTCCGACTGAGAGGCAGTTGCGCGCTTTGGCGGTGCATTGCGGCGTGGCTCATGCCGTCAAGTTTGCTGGCCGCCTGCCCCGGCAGGAGTTTGTTGACTCGCTTCGCGATTACACTGCTTGTATCTATCCGAGCCTCCATGATTCCGGCGGATTCACCGTATTGGAGTCACTTCAGGAAGGAACGCCTGTTGTTTGCCTTGATCTTGGCGGTCCAGGCGTTATGGTCAATGCGTCTTGCGGATTCGTTGTTCCTACAAAGGTCGCCGATGAGGTTCTGGTTGTAACTCGCATAGCAAATGCCATGATCTCCCTGTCGACCATGACGGATGCGGAGTGGCTGCGTCTTTCTAGCGGAGCGAAAGCCCGGGCCAGCGAACTTACCTGGGCCGACTTGACCGCGTTTGTCGCCGCTGGGGAGAGATAGAATGTGCTCAGAGAGCGCCGCTTTTCCAGAACCAGAAGAGGATAGAATCGCCGCATGAAATCATTTACCCAAAGAAACGATCCTTACTTCGGACTGCCCGGAAATCAATCCTCTGGAAAACTATCATTTCTCAGATTTCTCTTCCGGTATCCGGTCTTTCTGCTTGCGTTTGGCCCGCCTATCTTCCGCGATAACGCAGGCATTGACGTCACCAAGGGAAAGATCGATGTCTGGGCATTCGTGCAGGTGGCGTGGGTTGGCCTAATCGCCGTTCGTGCTGTATACAGCTTATCCTCCTCGCATACTATCCTCATACCCAAGCAAGTTCGATCTATTCTGAGATTGTTCTTTATTTTGGGATTGTTATTCTTGGCCTCGGCGGAATACTCACCTAGCCGTTTAGCCTCGGCGGCTTACGCAATTTTTTATCTCCTCACCTTGATCTGCGTTGCTGAGTTTGTGGTCGATTCCTATAGGAATCCGCCTGATTGGATGCAATGCCTGTTTCATCTCCGGTTCATGTTTCTCCTGCTTTTTCTCTTGGTGCTATGCACGATCCCCTTCCGTCCGATGATGGTCATGGCCGTGATACCGGGAGTTGGAATCCGGCTGAGCGGGGGCGCGGTGGCTTCGATCACCGTAATTTGCCCTTTGACCGTAATTATTTCCGCGTATACCTTCCTGTTTTCGTTGGAATCAAAAGCGCGTTCAATCATCTTTTTCATGATCGGCATGGCAGGCACATTGCTTGCTCAATCGAGAGGATGTGAAATTGCCCTTCTGGCGTCTCTCGCACTGGTAGCTTTCCTCTGGGCAACAAGCGGCAAGCGAAGCTCCTATCTCTTCCTCGCAGCATCCTTCGCCTCTGTTCTTCTTGGTGGAGTGGTCTTGGCGATCATTGGCGGAGGCCGCATCTGGAGCCTTTTCAACAGGGGGGGGGACACGGCAGACATTGAAAGCGCGAGTGGTAGGACCGATATCTGGAAGTTTGTCTTCCAGTACTGCATGGCCCATCCGCTTGGAATGGGCTATGTCGCCGGTTTCAGAATAATTTTCAGGCAGTATTTCGCGCTTGGCCTGCAGTTCGAAGTCACGCGTATCGGGAACGCACATAACGCATTCATGGACGTTCTGGCCGGTGCCGGATGGCCTGCCCTGGCGGTTTATGTCGTACTGCTGGTCAAGATCGTTGCGCTGGGATGGCGCTATGCGCGGAAGCGATCCATTTTCTCGATAAGCTCTGAACTTCCACCCCGCCATGCGCTGCGCTGCTCGCTGGCGCTTCTGGTCTATTGCCTGATCAGCGGATTAACTGCTGCGGATTTCGTTGTGCCTTTGAAGGCACCTTTTTATCTGCAATTTGTCATTATCGCCATGATTCTTGGCATGTCCGCCAGAATGCTCGCCGCATCGCGAGTTCGGCCCGCGCATTTGCAAGAATGATCTCTCATCGCGCTGGAAACAAATTGCTAATAACTCTATGAAAATCTTGATTGCCCATAACAGATATCGGTTCAGCGGCGGCGAGGACGCGGTGGTGCGCGACGAGACGGAACTGCTCCGGCGGCACGGTCATTCCGTTGAATTGCTGGAGCAGGACAATGACGCAATTCACGATCTGCGTGGCACTCTGATTGCGGCCTCCTCCCTTTTTTATTCGACCCACTCGCGGCTTCGGATGAAGCAGGCAATTCAGGATTTCCAGCCGGAGATCGTGCATATTCATAACTGGTTTCCGATGCTCTCGCCGTCGATCATTCTGGAAGCCAGCGCGTCGACGATTCCTATCGTTCAGACCTTGCATAATTTCAGAATGCTATGCGCCAATGCGCTTTTTTTTCGCGATGGTGCCGTATGCACGGACTGCCTGGGAAAATCTCTTCGGCTCGATGGCATTGTCCATGGCTGCTACAAGGACAGCCGCGTCGGCAGCGCGTTGGTCACAGCCGCATTTGCCTTGCACCGCTGCGCGCATACTTGGGAGAACGTCGATCTATTTCTGGCGGTTTCCAGCTTTCAGCGGGAGATTCTGGTGCGCGGTGGCCTGCCTGCAGATAGGTTAGTGGTGAAACCTAACTTTGTTGCCTCGGACGCGGCCATTACTGGGGTGAAGAGAGAGAATGCCGCGCTTTTTGTCGGCCGCCTCTCGCCGGAAAAAGGCGTTAAGACACTGCTCGCCGCATGGAATACCGGAAGAATTCCATTTCCTTTGAGAATCGTTGGGGATGGCCCATTGGCCGACGAAGTGCGCTTCTGCGCAGCGGCAAATCCAGCGATCGAATACCTGGGCCAGCAGTCGCAGGATGCTGTTCATCGCGAAATAGCCAAGGCGCAATTCCTTGTTTTTCCCTCCGAATGGTTTGAGACCTTCGGGCGCACAGTGATGGAAGCCTTCGCGCAAGAAACTCCCGTTCTCGCGGCCGACCTTGGATGCGTGAGAGAATTGGTGGAGGACGGAGTTACCGGATACCGGTTCACGCCAGGAAGCGCCAATGCGCTTATTGAGGGCGCACTTCGTTTTTCACAGAGCACGGACAACGAGCAAATGCGCACCAACTGCCGCAATCTGTTTCTGAATCAATATACATCTGAAATTAATTACACCCTTTTGATGGATGCCTACGGCAAGGCAATTGATTTCCGGAAGAAGCGAGAACAAAAAACAGCATGAGTACACCTTTTACGCAAAAAGGCAGCTTGAAGTACCGCCCCGACATCGACGGTCTCAGGGCCGTCGCGGTGGTCAGCGTTGTGATCTTTCATCTTGGAGCCGGTCACCTGATGGGAGGCTTCGTTGGCGTTGATGTTTTTTTTGTTATCTCCGGCTACCTCATCAGCGCAATCATCTTCTCCGAGATCGCCGACTCCCGCTTCTCGATCCTTGGATTTTATGAGCGGCGCATACGGCGAATCTTTCCGGCTCTGTTCGGAATGCTGCTCATCTTTACCGCCGCCGCCAGTTTTTTCCTGCTTCCCACCGAGTTAGTCGATTATGCCAAGTCGTTGTTTGCGGCGGTTCTATCGTCTTCTAACTTCTACTTCTGGCAGCACTCCGGTTACTTTGACATGCCGGAATCGAACCCGCTTCTGCATACTTGGTCGCTCGCGGTCGAAGAGCAGTTTTATATCTTGTTTCCGCTTTGCCTGGTAATCATTCGCCGCTTTTTTCCGCAGCGACTGCGGATTGCCGTGGTGGTGCTCTTCTTTGCGTCGCTCATCGCCAGCATCATTATGGTGCATACTGCCCCGGTGAGCGCGTTTTATATGCCGTATACACGGGCCTGGGAGTTGCTGCTCGGAACGATGGTCTCGCAAGGCATCTTTCCTCGCCTGCATTCAAGCATCCTGCGCAATCTGGCTACTCTGACAGGGATGGGATTGATCCTTTATCCAGTCTTTTTTTATAGCCCAAAAACATCCTTTCCCGGAATCGCCGCCTTGCCGCCCTGCATCGGATCGGCGCTCATCATTGGCGCGGGCGAGTTTGGAACGTCGGTGATTGGCAAGTTATTATCGTGGCGTCCGGTTGTTTTCGTCGGGCTGATCTCCTATTCGCTCTATCTCTGGCACTGGCCGGTGATTGTCTTGCATTCGATGGGATTTTCGGTCACGTTGAATGACCTGTTGCCGCACCGGCTCGCCACCGTGATCCCCGCCTTCCGCTTTGATATGTGGATGGAGATTGTTTTTTCGTTCGTGCTGGCAATTCTCTCCTGGAGATTTGTGGAGCGCCCCTTCCGCAGTCGCCCGCTGCGCATCAGACGGCGGCCACTCTTCGTAATGTCGGCGGCAGTGATGGCCGTGCTGATTGCTATTTCCATCACCCTCATCTCCGCCCAGGGCTTTCCTGGCCGTTTCTCTCCTCAGGCCGTAAAGGTCGCCTCTTTTCTTGGAAAGCACAGCACACTGGATCGTGGGCAGGTGGGGGCGTGCTTTTTTACGGACACCAACCGCTCTGCTGTTCTGGATAACGACCGCTGCCTGCAACTGATCCCAGGGAAAAGAAATTATCTACTGATTGGCGACAGTCACGCCGCAGTGCTGTGGAACGGATTTGCAACTGCTCGGCCTGAAGATAATTTTCTGCTGGCCAGCATCTCGAATTGCAAGCCTCTGGTTCATCCAGGCGGCACCGAGGATTGCAAGAAAGAGATGAACTATATATTCCACACCTATCTGCCGTCGCATTCTTTGCAAGGGTTGCTGCTGGAGGCGCGATGGAAGCCGGACGATATGGCCGGGCTGACTGAAACCATCGAGTGGGCCAAGCAGCATCAAGTGCCAGTGACCGTCTTTGGTCCGGTTGCGGAGTATGATGGGCCGCTGCCCAGGCTTCTGGCCTACTCCATCACCTGGAACAAACCCGATTTGGCCAGCCGTCATCTTATCGCCTATTCCCCATCCATGGACGCGCTGATGCAAAGAATGGACGCAAGCACGTGGCATATCCCCTATATTTCCCTCTACAAGGCGACTTGCGATCAGAACGGTTGCCTCGAATTCGCCGATAGCGCCCACGAAATCCCCCTCATGAGAGATGGGGACCACTTCACCGATTACGGCTCAGCTCTCGTGGTCAAGCGTCTGGTCAGATCAGGGGCGTTACAATGACTTACCTGATCTGACCAGACGAATTCACTGATTTCCATCGAGCGTTTTTCACGTTGGATGCGCCTCGGATTTCAAAGAGAGCATCGCAAGATAGATTACGGGCACCTATCAGCTATTGAATTTTCTTCAGCCACATGGCGCATCCAGAGGCGGATGTCAGCACGGGGACATTAACCTGCCCTGCAACTTGTTTCAAAGCGCCTTCCCTGAAAAGATAAAAAAGCGGACACTCGATTTGGAAAGCGGCATTAAAAGCCAAAAATGATTCAAATATGTATTGTTCATTCCAGAAACGTTTCTGATCGACGAGCCATTCTCTGGGATAGTCATAAGGCGTAAAGATGTCATGAATATGCACCAGCGTATTCGCTGCGACGCATGGAATCCAGGATTCGAACAACTGAAGGACATCGCTGCCCCACTTGGCGACATGACTGGAATCGACAAAGAAAATATCCGCGCGAAGAAGGGCTTCGCGTTCGCTGGAGGGCATCCGCTGGAGTTCAGTCGTGATGATGCGTGTGTTGGCACCGGCATCGTCTCCGCGAAAATAAGGGTCAATGGAAACAATCTCTCCAGGATAGCCTTCGGATACATTACGAGCCAGGGCTGCGCCTGCTATCCATGTTGAAATGCCACGGCCCACTTCCGTGATCAATCGTGGCTTTGTGGAGCGGATAAGACAGTAGTAATAAGCAGCGTCCCATCCTGCGTAGAACCAGTTCTTTTTCCCGTATTTTTCAAAGGAGAGGCTTAAAATATATTCCGCAATATATGGTTCGATGATTTTCTTCATGTTTTCGACCCAGAGCGGGTCGGCAACGAACCCTGGCAATTGGCGGGGTTCATCCTTATAGTTATCCCTGATGTGCCTGATGTTGGGAATGGGTTCGTAGAAGTGATCGCCGAGGACGCTGAATCCGAGTGCCTGCGTATGTGGGATGACTTTACGGGCGAGCCAGCGTTGCAAGCCGTTTCGTTCCGCCAGCTTTCCCTTTATTTCTCCCAGACGACGCATAACCTTGCTCAATTTCACCGTCTTGCACCTCTGTATTGCAGTCAGCAGGTATGATCCAGCAAAACGCAATTATTTCATCTCTCGCTTCTGCCGCATAGGCAGTATAGCACCAGTTGCCGCTGCTTATGCCCTTGGACTCTCAGTCGCTTTGCCTTATCCTCCCCGCCTATTGATCCGGCCCTTAAGTATTAGAACGGAATCGAAAGTTGCACCCGCGGATCCTTCGACTCACCACCCCCAAATTGAGGAACATTTGGGGCCCCGTTCGCTCAGGATGACAGTCTTGATGTGTTGCAATTCTTCAGGGACGGATCAATAAGACGCGGAAGGTGCCGCTCTGCTTCTTTCTCCTGGGTATCCGCGCATTCGGCGCAAAATGAAACTTCCGTTCGAATCCACGGTTCCCCCACCCCCAATATAATCTCTGGACAGAAAGCGAATCCGTGCTATACTTGCTTCAATCGTAGAATTCGATCTGAAGTTCTTGCCTGTTCCGGTTACCGCCTGCTCGCAAACTTCCACATTGCGTTCGCGGTAAATCAGTACCACAGGAGTATTACACAATGGAAACAGGCACAGTCAAGTGGTTTAATGACGCCAAGGGTTTTGGATTTTTGAGCCGTGAGAACGGCGAGGACGTTTTCGTCCATCACACCGCCATTCAGTCCAGCGGCTTCCGCTCGTTGCAAGAGGGCCAGCGCGTCCAGTTCAACGTCACCAAGGGCCCCAAGGGCTGGCAGGCAGAGAACGTTCAGGCCATCTAAGCTTCAAACCTGAAGCAGTCTGATCAACAAAACAGCGCGGGACGGCAAATCGCCGTCCCGCGCTGTTTTTTACGCGATAATTTGAAAACCTTAAGGCCTGGCAACCGCATGGTGCGTCTCAATAAAAGCGCTTCAACGATGACTTTCTTTTGAAATCACCGCTAAGGAGACGGCCAGACGGGCCGATAATAAGAGGATGCAATTCCAACGCTCATCCGGAGTTCTGCTGCACGTCACCTCGCTGCCCTCGCTGGGCGGCATCGGCGACTTGGGTCCAGCCGCCCATGATTTTCTCTCCTTCCTGGCCGCTGCCAAGCAGCACGTCTGGCAGGTTCTTCCGCTTTGCCCCACGGGCTACGGCAACTCTCCCTACGCCGGAACTTCGGCCTTTGCCGGCAATCCGTTTTTGATCAGCCTGGAGATTCTGGCCGAATGGGGATGGATCGCCCCGGAGCGCATTCAGAATCAGGGCGCGCGCGGTGGCCCAGTGAACTTTGAGGAGATCGAGTGGCGCAAGGTCAAGCTGCTGGATGAGGCGGCGGGCAACTTTTTGGACCGCGCACCCAAAGATCCCAAGCTCGCCCTGCAGTGGGCACGCTATCAGAAGTTCTGCCGCGCCGAGGCAGCTTGGCTGGACGATTACGCCCTCTACGCCGAGCTGCGCCGCCAATTCTCCACCGGCGCCTGGACCGTCTGGCCGGAGCCGCTGCGCCGACGTGAACCCGATGCGCTGGCTCACGCAGTTGAGAAGCACATCCGCCGCATCGCCGAGGAGAAGGTTCTGCAGTTCGCCTTTGCCACGCAGTGGAATGACCTGCGCGAGGACGCGGAGAGCAAAGGCATCCGCATTCTGGGCGACGTGGCCATCTTCGTCAACATGGATTCAGCCGACGTCTGGGTGCATCCGGAACTCTTCGAGCTGGACGCCACGTTGCAGCCCACGCACGTTGCCGGCGTGCCGCCCGACTACTTTTCTCCCACCGGCCAGCGCTGGGGCAACCCGCTTTATCGCTGGGATGTCATGGCCGAGCAGGGTTTCAGTTGGTGGATCGAGCGCATCCGCCGCGCGTGCCAGCTCTATGACATCGTTCGCCTGGACCACTTCCGCGGCTTCGAGGCTTACTGGTCGATTCCCGCCGCCGAAGAGACGGCCGTCGAGGGCGAGTGGATCAAAGCCCCCTGCCTGGAACTCTTCCACGCGCTGGAGGCCGCGCTGGGACCGCTTCCACTGCTGGCTGAAGATCTGGGCGTGATTACTCCGGAAGTGGAGGCGCTGCGCACCGAACTGGGTCTGCCGGGAATGAAGGTGCTGCAATTCGGCTTCAGCAACAAGGGCGCGCACATTCATCTGCCGCATCGCTTCACCCCCGATACTGTGGCTTACACCGGGACGCACGACAATAACACCACGCAGGGCTGGTGGCAGACGGCCAGCGCCGAAGAGCGCTCGACTGTTGAGACTTACACCGGGCTGAAGGACAACCGGCCGGTTTGGCCGCTGATTCGCGCCGTCGAATCAAGCGTGGCGCAGATGGCCGTGCTCCCGGCGCAGGATCTGCTGGAGCTGGGTTCCGAAGCTCGCATGAATACGCCCGCCGTCGCCAATGGCAACTGGCACTGGCGCGCTCCGGAATCCTGCTGGACGCCGGAGTTGGCGGCGCGCCTGGCCGCGCTGGCGGAAGCCACGGACCGCGACAATGATCCGCTGGATGCGGCGGAGGAAAACTGAGGTTTCTGAGATTCCGAGGAGCTTTTTTGGCCTATATATCTGGAAGTAAGGATGCGCCTGCCGCCCGCTCATCGCGATGGAGCTGCGATGAACAGGGCACAGCTTTTCAAGGCTTTGGGGGATTCTTCGGGACTGATGAGTGCGCCACTTGCCGCCCACCCTCCAGCAAACATTCCAGCTCACTCTGACGCGGCGTTGATGACTTCCTTCTCCAACTGCGGCGGCAGTTGTCCTACCCACGTATGCTCGATACGTCCGTTGGAATTGAGAAGCAGCACGGTCGGTGTTCCCGATACATTGAGAGCCTCAAGTTTTTGACCGAAGATCGCTTGAACCTCCAGCCCTCCCTTACTCAGCACTCTGCTGCCGGTAGCTTCGTCATTCGGCATGACGACCAGCACGTGAGCATGGAGCACGCTGCTGTTTTCCTGCTCGCCGAGTCGCCTGTAGAAAGGCATGCTTGCGTCGCAGTAGGGACATCCTCTGCGGATGGCGATCACCAGTGTCTTTGGATTGCTACTCCAACTGTATCCCGGAAGCGGCGCAAGAGTCTGGCCTACGGGGTCCACATCCCCGCTCCTATGTGCCTGCAACTTTGAGGTCTGGGCGGTAACATGTGCGCTCCCAATCAGGATCTGGAGGCGGCTTCCGCCTTGGGTAGCCACGACCGGAGTGTCCTTCGGCTGATCAAGCGCCGAGCATAGAACATATCCAATTCTCGACGAGCCATTCTGACTCGCAACGCCGCACCAGTTCCCTTCTTCGTTGGTCACCGTAATGAGAATGCGAACAACAGTTCCTTTTGTCAATGTCTGCACGGTATCGCTCTCTGTGGACATTTTGGAGAAAACCGCAAGAGAATCGACATTGACCGTGCCTTGCTTGTCCTGCGGAGAGGCAGAAGAAGGCGCAAGCAAAAACAAAGAGATAAGAGCGCAACCCACGATCAATGACGGCGTCTTCACCGGAATCTCCTTTTTCGACCCTGAGTTCCTATCATTGTACCGATCCTGAGGTGAAGGGCAAAACAACGAATTGATCCAAACAAGCAAAAGCACGCGGGGCTAAAGCCCAGGCATTTTTGGGGGTAACTATCGGCACGACTGAAGTCGTGCCCTGACGCTTCTGGGTTTTTATTGAGTTTTCCTTGAAATCGAGAGATAAAAAAGCCTGCGGGTTGGGGTTCGTGGTTCCCACCCTTCGCAAAGTACGCGAAGGATGGGCCACCCACATTTTTAGGGTGCGCCACCCGCGAATGGAGGTTCGTGGTGTCCCACTCATCCACGATAAAACTGTGGATGAATGGGGCACAGCGGTTCTTGGTTATTTCATGACCGGGCCACCTGCCCGAACGAGCATTCCTTCTGCGCAGGACAAACCACATCAAGTTGCCCCACGCCATCATTCAGGCGACTGCCGAGGAATCCGGCCGCGTCCTACTCACGCGCAATACTCGCGATTTCCCTCCCGGCACGCCTGGGGTGATGGTTCCGTACACTCTCTAATTGCATGGGCTGATGGGCAAGCCACCTGCCGACGTCAGAGATCAGAAAAGGACTGCGGGGTGAGGTTCGTGGTCTCCCACCCTTCGCTAGAAAAAAGCGAAGGATGGGCCACCCAACTTTTATGGTTTGGTCAAGGGTGCGCCACCCGCCCAGGTACTTTTGGGGGCGGCTGGCGGCACGACTGAAGTCGTGCCCTGACGCTTCTTGGCTTTTATTGAGTTTTCCTTGAAATCGAGAGATCAGAAATAGCCTGCGAATGGAGGTTCGTGGTGTCCCACTCATCCACGATAAAACTGTGGATGAATGGGGCACAGCGGTTCTTGGTTATTTCATGACCGGGCCACCTGCCCTTCCTCGTGCTCCTACTCAGAAGATCGTAAACAGGCTCTCAAGTTCGAGGGCCACCCGCCGCCCGCCTCTTGTCTCACTATATGAAACTATCCTGTTTTGGATAAGTCACGTAAGTGATTGTTTTATTATCGTGTTAGAAATAATCTGCAAAAGTTTTCCACAGTTTTAAAATATCGTAGGGGGGGGGTGGAGTGCCTTTCTGGTAAACACTTATCCGGTGTTTTGTTGGCAATTGAGTTACTACAGCGCTGCCTTTTGAGTGACGCATTCTTGCCCTCCAGTATGATTGTGCGCCTTGGGGGTGAAATATTGTGCAAAGGGAGCAAAAATCAAGGATCAGGGATCAGAAAAGAACGGCGGGGTGAGGTTCGTGGTCTCCCACCCTTCGCTAGAAAAAAGCGAAGCTGGCGGCACGACTGAAGTCGTGCCCTGACGCTTCTTGGCTTTTATTGAGTTTTCCTTGAAATCGAGAGATCAGAAAAAGACGGCTGGGCAAGGTTCGTGGTCTCCCACTCATCCACGATAAAGCTGTGGATGAATGGGGCACAGCGGTTCTTGGTTATTTCATGACCGGGCCACCTGCCGGGGTGAGGTTCGTGGTCTCCCACCCTTCGCTAGAAAAAAGCGAAGGATGGGCCACCCAACTTTTATGGTTTGGTCAAGGGTGCGCCACCCGCCCAAGATCATTCATCTATCACTTTCAACTGGAAGCGGAAGGTTTTCGACTGGTTTAGTTTGCTCGTGCGGCTGGTGAATATGGGAGGATTTCTTCAGTAAGTCTTGAGGGACAAAGCCATTATATAGAGTCCAAAAATATCCCTGTATCCTGATTTTTGACCACCCATCAGCATCTTGTTCAATTATTGTAATCCCCGTACCTTTAGGTAGTTTTGCACGGACGGGGCAGTTCATACGAGGACAATCTCGAACTGGAAGAGATTGCGAAACAACAATATCGCAAGAGTTGTCGTACTTAACTCCATGAATAAAAGGCTTAAAAATGAAAGAAGTAAGCCAGACAAACAAAACTAAAAAAGACGCAATTATCAAAATACAGACAGTGATATGTAGTAAGGCATATGCTTTGACAAGCCTTTTAAACGGGCTTCCGATGCTAGTTTGAATATCTTTTTGATTCATCGTCCAAATCCTCCTTAATGATCGTATTAACGCCTATCGAGTTTAGCTAAACAACCACCGGCTAAAAATTGGCGGGGACCCTGGTCTCGACTTTGAGGCTTGGAAATCCATCTACCTCAGCATATTACGCCGTAGCCGCATTCGCTACCGATTGCAAGCCGCGCGCTTCGATTTCGAATTCGCGGATTTTGTATTTTTGGATTTTGCCGCTTAGGGTGGCGGGGATCTCGGTGACGAAGCGGACGTATTCGGGGATCTTGTAGTAGGCGATCTGGTCTTTGCAGAAGGCCTTGATCTCTTCTTCTGTCGCTTCGGTGTCGGGTTGCAGGCGAATCCAGGCGCAGACTACCTCGCCGAGCCGCGCATGGGGGACGCCGACGACTTGCGCCTCGCTGACCTTGGGATGAGTGTAGAGGAACTCCTCGACCTCGCGGGGATAGATGTTTTCGCCGCCGCGGATAATCACGTCGCGGCTGCGTCCGGTGATGCGCAGGCAGCCGTCTTCGCGCATGACGCCGAGATCGCCGGTGTAGAGCCAGCCGTCCTCATGGATGACCAGCTTGGTGCCTTCGGGGTCGCCGTCGTAGCCCTTCATCAGGGCGTAACCGCGGACGCAGATTTCTCCCTGCTCGCCGCGCGGCAGAGGCTCGTTGGTGACGGTGGAGACGACCTGAATCTCGGTTTGGGGCATGGCGCGGCCAACGGTGTTGACGCGGATTTCGATGGAATCCGCCGCATCGGACATGGTCACGACGGGCGAGGTCTCGGTTTGTCCATAAGCAATGACCAGCTCGCCGATGTGCATCTCGGTGAGGACGCGCTTCATGAGCTCGATGGGGCAGGGCGCGCCGGACATCATGCCGGTGCGGAGGCTGGTGAGGTCGTAGGTCTTGAACTCCGGCAGGGCGAACTCGGCGACGTACATGGCCGGGACGCCGTAAACGCTAGTGGCGCGCTCGTCGTGGATGGCCTTCAGCGTGAGGCGCGGGTCGAAGGTCCAGTTGGGCAGAACCAGCGTGGCGCCGGTGTTGAGCGAGGTCATGCTGCCGATGACGCAGCCGTAGCAGTGGAAGAGCGGGACGGGGACGACGATCTTGTCGATTTCGGTGTAATGGAAGCCCTGGGCGAGGAATTGGCCGTCGTTGATGACGTTGTAATGGGTGAGCATGACGCCCTTCGGCAATCCAGTAGTCCCGCTGGTGTACTGGATGTCGGCGATGTCCTGGGGATCGACGTGGTCGGGGAGGCGGCCCTCGGCGTCAAGGAAGGCGGGCCAGGCTGGAGAGTCGAAGTAGATGGTGTGCTGCAGCTCGTGGTCGAAGCCGTGGCGGGCGCGGGCGAGGATGTCGGCGTAGTCGGCGTGGCGATCTTTGTGCCAGAGGAAGAGGGCCTTGAGGCGCGAGCGCTGTAGGGTGAATTGCAGCTCGTGGGAGCGGTAGGCGGGGTTGATGTTAACCAGCGCGGCTCCGGCGCGGGCGACGCCCATGTGCATCATTGTCCACTCGATGCAGTTGGTGGACCAGATGCCGACGCGGTCGCCTTTGCGGATGCCCAAAGCCCAGAGTCCGCGAGCCACGCGGTCGGCCTGCTCGGAAAGCTCGGCCCAGGTAAGGCGCTTGCCCTGATGGCAACTGACGACGGCGGGGCGGTCTGGGTAGCGGCTGGCGGTGCGGTCGAGCAGGCCGCCGATGGTGAGGTCGAGGAGCGGACGGCTGGGGCCGCGCGAATAGCTGGTGGTCTGGGTCATTTCTTCAACAAGCATTGTGTGTATTTTAACTCGACGCAAAGTGTATACCAGCAGACGGTACGGTGAAATGTGATCTGGGCCACAGGGGGCGATTGGGCAACAAGAGGCCAAAGGCAGGCCGGGTGGCGTAGAATTGTGCTGCCTCCGGAATACGCTTACTGGCGCTGGGAGATCGGCACTGGCGCGGGGTGGATTGCGGAATAATCTTGCACTTTCAGGGATGGAATGAGATGAATCTCTTTGTTTGCGCAGTATCGTTGATTGGCGTGGCGGCGGGCGGATCCCTGCTCAGCCTGGCTCAAAATGCAACCGAGATTGGCGGCCAGAAGGTCATTACGCTGACCCGCGCCGCCGTGAGCAAGACCAAGCCGGAGTTCACCAGCATCACCCTTGCGCCGGGCCGCGCGATGGAGATCATCCAGATTACGGCCAACTTCCCCGGCAAGGGCAATGTGGATGTGCTGATGCCCAAAACGCCGGAGGAAGCCAAGAAGATGCTGGACGAGCACGACGACGCTTTCGGCAACATCGCCTACCGGCTGGGCGCGGCCTTTTTGGCGCCGTATCCGAACCGGATTCGCGGCACGGTGTCGGCGGACACGCAGACGCTGACCACCGAGTGGGAGGGCCACAAGCTGACCCTGCCGGCCAACAACGGTCGCCAGCCCGGCGGCGACATTCACGCCATGCACGGGCTGATTCTGAAGGCCAAGACCGACGAGGTAACCGTCAAAGAGGTAAAGGGCGGCCAGCAGGTGGTGGGCGTAATTCACGGTGGCGACTTCAGCGGGCATTGGCTCTCCAAGACCGATCTAGTCATTACCCTTACGCTGACTGCCGATTCGGTGGAGGCCACCATGGTGGCTAAAAACGTGGGCAACGAGGCAGAACCGATTGCGCTGGCGTGGCACCCGTACTTCAATCTGCCCTCAGGCGACCGAACGCAGGCCAAGATTGAGATTCCCGGCTCGACGACCGCCGAGGTGGACAACTACAAGAACGTCTATCCGACGGGCAAGCTGGTGCCGGTGAAGGGCACGCAATACGACCTGAGCGCTCCGGGCGGCGCGGCGCTGGGCAAGAACTTCTATGACGACAACTGGAGCCATCTGGCGTGGAAGGACGGCGCGGTGACGGTGAAGATTGTTGACCCGGCGGCCAGCTACGGACTGAAGATCGAGGGCCTCTCGCCGGAGATCAAGACCATCCAGATGTACGCGCCGCCGCAGGCTCCCTTTGTGGCCATCGAGCACCAGTACAACTTTGCCGATCCATTCAGCAAGGTGTGGGGCGGAATGAATACGGAGATGGTGACCTTGAAGCCGGGCGAGACGACCAAGTGGCACGTGCGGTTGCAGGTGTTTGTGCCGTAAAGGCAGTGGACAGTAAGCAGGCCGGGGATGATTCTCCGGCCTGCTTTTTTGATCTCAGTTTACGAAGGTTTGCTCGACGCGATTGGAGTTCAGAAAGTAGGGAATCCAGACGGCGGCACCAGTGAACGCGCGGACCACAGACATCATTCCAGAGGTGCTGTTGACGGAGGGAAACATCGAAGCAGTAGCAAGATGGTCAGCCAAAAGCAGGAAAAAGTTGATGACAAGATAAGCGATCATGCATTTTGGAAAAATACTCTTCTTTGCGTAAAAGAGAAAATTGAGTCCCAGCACACAAGTTAGGAAGATCGCATTCACAGCAATTTCAAAGATCAGCAGGCTGGCGAGACCGGGGTGGTTAACGAAAACGACACTGGACCGCCCGCTGAGCAGTATGGGAAGATCCAAGCCGAAGATGTAATAGAGCGTGATAAACGGAGTAATTGCCAGACCAATCGCCGGCAGGATCAGCCACCCGCCGAGGCCCTCAAGGTCTTTAGCCGACCGATACGCGGACAGTTCGAACGGAACCGGCTCGGCGACTGTGGGTTGGGCAGAAACGGTTGCGCCTGATTCGCCGGAAACAGAGCTTCCGCAATGGGCGCAAAATGGGCTGCCTTCATCGAGCGGGGATGAACAATCGGCGCAGAGAGTGGACATGACGGCTCCTCAAGTCTTTTGCCGGATGCTATAGGAGCGAATCCGGCCTTGTCAAAGAAAAGCCGTTAATCTTCCTCCGGCTCACTTGTGCTGCGGAGATTTTTCACGCGCCGCGCAAGGCTCACCAGAGTCAACTGCATCAGTTCCAGGAAGGACTTGTCGGGATGAGTGTCCAGGCGGGTGAAGCGAATGGCTCCCACGATGGAGATGGCCGCAAGGATCAGCACCACATACGGAAGAACGCGGGTCAGTAGAAAGACCGTCAGCTCCCAGATTCCCCATGGGCCACCGGTTTCCACCACCTGCCCGTAGCGGGTGAGCACCCAGTACTCGCCGCGATGACCCTGAAGCTTGAAGTTGAGTTTGCCATCTGCAAAATTTAGATGCTTTACATCGGAAACGATAGGGATTTTGGCGCCGGAGGTGGTCTCCAGAAACGGCCTGAGTCCACCGACTGTGGTAACCGCGCCCTGGCGGTTCCAGCCGATCTTGTCCATATGCAGCGAGCAGGGGCAGCCGTCCGCGCCCAGATGGGGCGGTTGCAACTTGGAGGGGATGATGAGCAGGTAATCCTGGCCCGTCTCCGCCTCGTAGAAGCCGGCGCCTCCGGCTGGGTTTTGCTGGGAATCCAGCAGCATGGTTTCGCCCGGCGGGACAAAAAGATGGCCGACGACCATGTGGTTGTCATCCTCGATGTCTACGACAACAAGTGGCCCGGCGGTCTTGTTCATCACTTTGTCGAGGTGGTCGGCGCGGCCGGGCAGAGCGCAGGCGAGGGCAAGCAGGGAGATCGATAAAAATCTGGGGCGCATGGCCAATCATTATCACATTTGGAAACGGTAGGGCAATTGCGGCGGGTGGGAAAGCAGAACAGAGACGCCTGGATTTTGAAGGGTTGGGGATTTGTTTTCTTGCTCCTATGGATAAGGCTGGTTGATGTTCGTGGTATCCCACCCTTGGCACAAAAACAAGAACGTGCCAAGGATGGGGCACCCAATCTTTGTGGCAGATTAGGCTGAAGCTCCCAGGAGAGAAACAGCGTGGACCGGGAGATCGGCGCTAGAGTGTGATGCTGCGGTGAGCCGGGAAAGCCGGTGAGGAACTATGAACATCATTGGCAATGAAAAAGTTTAATGAACAGAATCAGCGAGTTGGCTTCCGCTGCGCGGAAATCGCGAGTTGGCGAGTTAGCAGTGGTTCATTCTTGGCGTAATTTGCAGCGACAATTCGGGCTGCAACCGACGAAAATGCGCTACCCGGTAAACTTGCGCACCGGTTCTTCCGTCCATCAAGCAGAGGGGAAACCTTGGGGAGTCGTTTTCGTTGTCCGTGTTGCGGGTACAAGACGCTGGAAGCGCCGGGAGCGCTGGCTCTGTGCCCGGTCTGCTGGTGGGAGGACGACGGCCAGGAAGACGCGGATGCCTCCGAAGTACGCCTGACAGTGAATGGAGATCTGAGCCTGAACGAGGCGCGCGAGTGCTATGCCCGCTGCGGCGCGGCTCATCCCCGCTTTTTGCCTTATGTTCGCAAACCCCAACTGGCGGAACTGTAGGTTTCTGACCATGTAATTTTGCACTTCATGGTTTTGTGGTTTCCCACCCATTCGCCAGAAAAAAGCGAATGGATGGGGCACGGAGCAGATACGCGATCATGCGGTCAGAGACCTAGTGGCTTTTCCGGTCCTCTTTTGCACCAAAACCTGCTCATCCGGTTTGATTCTTCCAGCAAACCCACTTACCATAGGATGAGGCCGTTCCCTGTCCGCACGGGGCTGATTTGCTTTGAGCGGAGGCTGAGGGGCAGCAACTCACGAAAAGACGGGGTTGTTTGCGGCTCGAATACAGGCGGTTGATCCCCATTCTGGTAGTTGGTTCGGCGCGCAAAGCGCATGGAAGGCAAAACGTTGAGTTCTACGGATAAAGTCGAGAGCAAAACCCCGATTGAAGCGGCAGCGGCGAACGTCGAGAGCCACGAGCATGACCACGATCACGACCACGAAGGCCACGATCATGACCACGAGGGCCACGACCATGGCCATGAAGGTCACGAGCACGGTCCGGCGATGAACCCGGAGTGCACGCGCGAGCTGGTGCTGGACATTCCTTCCGAAGAGGTCACGAAGGCCTATGCGAAGGTGGCCGCCAACTACCGCAAGTACGCGAAGATTCCCGGCTTCCGCGCGGGCAAGGTGCCGGAGATGGTGGTGCGCCGCCGCTTTGCCGACGGAATCAAAAAGGACGTGATTGACGGCCTGCTGCCGGAGCGCTTCAACAAGGCTGTCGTTGACTTGGGCGTGAAGCCGGTGGGTGAGCCGCGGGTGCTGGAGTTGACCGTCGAAGATGGCCAGCCGCTGCACGTGAAGGCGGTCTTCGAGTTTATCCCGGAGTTTTCCATCGAGGGCTACCAGTCGGTAACCGTCGAAAAGCCCTCGGTGGAGATCACCGAAGAGGAGTTCCAGCAGGAGCTGGAGCAGTTGCGCGAGTCGCGGTCGACGATTGAGCCGGTGGAAGAAGATCGGGCGCTCGTGGATGGCGATTGGGCACAGATCACCTATAAAGGCCTGATTGCGGACGAGGCGGATGCGCCGCCGATTGCGGGCGAAGATACGCTGGTGGAGATCGGCGGCAAGGATACCGTCGAGGCCTTCAGCGCCGTACTGCGCGGGGCCAAGGTGGACCAGGAGTTGAAGGCCGAGGTCATCTATCCGGCCGATTACGCCGAACCCAAGCTGGCCGGCAAGACGGTGGCCTATGAGGTTACGGTGAAGGCCATCAAGAAGCGCATTGTGCCGGAGCTGGACGACGACTTTGCCAAGGAGCTGGGCAGCTACGAGAATCTGGCCGACTTGGAAGCACGCGTGCGCGAACATTTGTCTAGCCGCAAGAAGCGCAGCGTAGAAGGCGAGACCAAGGACCGGCTCTTCGCCAAGATCGGCGAAACGTACAGCTTTGCGGTTCCCGAGGCGCTGGTGCAACAGCAGATTGATATGCGCCTGGAGCGGGGACTGCGAGCTCTGGCAGCGCAAGGGATGAGCGCCGAGCAGATGCGCAAGCTGGACTTTGGCCGCCTGCGGACAGCACAGCGGGACGGTGCCGTGGCCGAGGTGAAGACCAATCTTCTGCTGGATCGCATTGCCGTTGAGGAAAACATCAGCGTTACGGACGAGGAATTGGACAGCGAACTGCAACTGGCAGCCTTGCAGTCCCGCGAACCGATCGAGACGCTGCGGGAGCGGTTGAACCAGGACGGCGGGCTGGCCCGAATTCGGGAACAGATCAAGCGGGAAAAGACCGCCTCCGCACTTTATGAGCGGCTTCCGGCGTAGGATAGTTCTAATGCACTCCGCGCCGGAGGGGTTGGCTGGCGCGGCAGGCAAGCAAACGGGGCAATAGCCCCAACGGGAGAACGGGAAAACTCTATGGCATTGGTTCCCATGGTGGTAGAGCAGACGAGCCGGGGCGAACGCGCCTACGACATTTACTCCCGTCTGCTGCGCGACAACATTATCTTTCTGGGCACGCCGATCGACGACCAGGTGGCGAACCTGATTGTGGCGCAACTGCTCTTTCTCTCCGGCGAAGACCCGGAGAAGGATGTGCATCTGTACATCAACTCGCCGGGCGGCTCGATCTCCGCTGGCTTGGCCATCTACGACACCATGCAGTTCATCAAGAACAAGGTGGAGACGATCTGCATTGGGCAGGCGGCCAGTATGGGCGCGTTTCTGCTGCTGGCCGGGGCCAAGGGCAAGCGCTTTGCCCTGCCTAACTCGCGCGTGCTGATCCATCAGCCTTCGATGGGCGGCTTGAGCGGGCAGGCTACGGACATCGACATTCACGCGCGAGAGATTCTGCGCATCCGCGAGATTACCAACACCCTGATGGCCAAGCACACCGGCCAGCCGCTGGACCGCATTGAACGCGACGTGGAGCGGGACTTTATCATGAACGCCGAACAGGCCAAGGAATACGGCATCGTCGATGAGATTATCGATAGGCCGAAATCGTAGGCAGCGAGTGGGGCTTTGCAAATGGATGCGCGGAAAGGAGTGATCGAATATGGGATTTATTGAAGAAGGACGTCAACTGATCCAGGACTTCGTGACCCCGGAGATCCGCGCCATTGATGCTCGGCTCAGCGCTGTAGAAAAGCGCCTTGAATCGCTTGAGTCCAAAGTTGAGAAGGGCTTTGATTCTGTCGATAAGCGGTTCGATTCTGTCGATAAGCGGTTTGATTCGCTCGAAAGCAAACTCGAAAGCAAAATGGAACGAAATCAAACTCAGTTATTGGACACGCTGCACCGCATGGAGAACTATACCCATGTTCTGGAGCGTCTGGCGCTCATCGAAAACAAACTTCAAAATGTTGCGTAGCTCCATACGCGCAACGAAACTCAGTTAGCTCGTCGGAAGAGGGAGCCATCCAATGATGAAACCGCGCGGGGGACCGGAAGAAGCGCTGCGCTGCTCGTTCTGTCACAAATCGCAGGACGCTGTGGCCAAGCTGATCTCTTCACCCAGCGACTATCCTCGTGCGTATATCTGCGACGAGTGCGTGGCTGTCTGCAACTCGATTCTGGAGGACGACCGCGGGGGCGGGGCGGAAGTGGCTGGCCATCCGGCCAACGCCGCCGGACACTTGCCCAAACCGCAGGAGGTCAAGAGCTTCCTGGACGACTTTGTGATTGGGCAGGACCAGACCAAGAAGAAGCTGGCCGTGGCTGTTTACAACCACTACAAGCGCATCCAGATGAACAAGGTGCGCAACAACGAAGTGGAGCTGAGCAAGAGCAACATTCTGCTGATTGGCCCGACAGGCTCCGGCAAGACGCTGCTGGCGCACACGCTGGCCAAGATGCTCGACGTGCCCTTTGCGATTGTGGATGCGACGACGCTGACTGAGGCCGGTTACGTGGGCGAGGATGTGGAGAATATCATCCTCAAACTGCTGCAGGCCGCCGAGGGCGACGTGACGCGGGCGCAGCAGGGCATTATCTACATCGACGAGATCGACAAGATTGGCCGCAAGGATGAGAACCCTTCGATTACCCGCGATGTGAGCGGCGAAGGCGTGCAGCAGGCGCTGCTGAAAATACTGGAAGGCACCGTGGCCAATGTGCCGCCGCAGGGCGGACGCAAGCATCCGCACCAGGAGTTCACGGCCGTCGATACGACGAACATTTTGTTTATCTGCGGCGGGGCTTTTGTGGGCCTGGAGCGCGTGGTGGGTCGGCGCGTGGGCAAGAAGGCGCTGGGCTTCAAGACCATCGATTCATCCGAGGGCGATGCGGCCACCAGCCGTTCGCACCGCGACACCGAGTTGCTGCGCAAGACCGAACCGCAGGATCTGATCAAGTACGGGCTGATTCCGGAGTTTGTCGGACGACTGCCGGTGATGGGCATTCTGGACGAGCTGGACGAGGCCGCGCTGACCGAGATTCTGACCAAGCCGCGCAACGCCGTGCTCAAGCAGTACCAGAAGCTCTTCGAATACGAGAATGTTCGCCTGCACTTTACGCAGGAGGCCATCGGCGCGGTGGCGCGCGAGGCGCTTAACCGCAAGGTGGGCGCGCGCGGTTTGCGCATGATCCTGGAAGAGCTGATGCTCGACCTGATGTATAACCTGCCCAACAGCAAGCGTGTCCGCGACATCGAAATCACCAGAGATATGGTCGAGCGGCGCGATCTTTCGATGTGCTTGCTGGAGAAGGCTGGATAGTCACTGAATCGGAATTGAACGCTAAAGCCCTCATGCAAGCGCTTGCTGCATGAGGGCTTTTGGCAATGTGGTAAAGTTTTAGCAAGAAGTTGCGACATGATTCAAATTCAATTGCGCCGGAGATTGAATTGCAGCTTGCCCGTGAGGCGGAAGCGCGCGGCATGACGCTGGACCGCTAAGTGGAGCAGATTATGAAATCCTGCTCCTCCACTTTGGAAGATGCGAACGAAGAACCGCGGCGCGCTGTTGAGGAGATGCTCGCCTTCCGCCATGAATATAAGGTTACGCTCGGCGGCTTGAAGCTCACGGACCTGATCCATGAAGGTCTTTTTACGGCGTAGTCAACCGTTGAAATGCATTCTTCGGTAAAAGAAAGAAAAACGGTTGAGGTTCGTAGTTCCCAGATTCTGAAAATCCAGACCTGGGCCACCCACTCATTTTGAAAAGATAGACCTGCACCACCCGCCTTTCGCTGAACGATACGGCGATTTTTCACCAAATTATCATGCAGGCAAAGAGGGTTTGTCTTGCTTGCAGGAAGCCGCGCAGCTTAGTTTAGTGATATGCACAACAGAAACTGCATTACCGCATTCTTCATGCTGCTGGTTCTTGGCGGAGTAGGCGCGACAACCGCAACGGCGCAACAGAAGGCGGCTCTGCCGGAGGTGACGATTGCGCCCAAGTCGAGCGCCGCGGTGAGCGCGCAGGTGATCGATCCGGCCACCGAACCCGCCGTCTCGCAGGAAGAAAAACTGCGGCTGATTCGCCAGAAGATCAAATACGTCTTTGTGCTCTTCCAGGAGAACCGCTCTTTTGATTTTTACTTCGCCAGTTATCCGGGCGCGGATGGGCTGTATGCCGGACCGGACGGACCTTACACGAATATTCAGCCAGCGGGATTTACGCAACTGCTGGTGAATACCGACGGGGCGCTGGGAATCGTTACGCCCTTCCGCATTCCGGCGACGATTGTGGACGCCAAAGGCAAGACGGTGCCGCTGTATCCGGCGGACATCGCCAGCGTAAATCACTCGCACACGGCGATTGCGCGCAAGATGGCGCTGGACTCGAATGGCGTGGCGCAGAACTCGGAGTACGCGCTCTCCGAAGAAGGCGTTTCGATGATCCACGGCGAGCCGTCGAAGGCGCCGACGCTGGAGCGCAAGCAGTTTGGCGAACTGGTGATGGCGCATGTGGATTGCGACACCGCGCCGTTTCTGTGGCGCTATGCGGATCGCTTCACGCTCTTCGATCACTTCATGGATACGATTATTGGACCATCGACGCCCAATGCAATTGCGATGATTAGCGGGCAAGGCGGCGAGACGCAGTGGATGCTGCATCCGGATCAAGCCTCGACGGGCGGACAGGGCAAGGATTCGGGCGTGCCGGTGATTGCCGACCCCGCGCCGTACTGGGGATCAGAGCTGGACAAGGCGGACAAACTGCATCAGCCGAAAGATATTGTGTATCCCTCCAAGAACATCTCAAAGAACCTTACCTTTGCGACTCTGCCGCTCTCCTTCATGGGCAGCGCGATCAAAGAGACGACGGCAGCCGATTACGATCCCGACTTTGATCTGCCCGATGTGCAGCAGGACATTGAAAAGATCGCGGGCCGTGAGGTGGGCGCGGTTGATTGGGGCTGGTATCAGCAGGGTTACGATCATGAGATCAACGATGCATCCTGGAAGGCCTCGCACGAAGGCTACATTGCGCATCACAACGCGCCGCAGTACTTCGGCTACGTGGCCAACAATCCGCTTGCCAGCACGCATCTACATGGGCTGAGCGAGTTTTTTGACGCGGTTGCGAAGAAGCAGTTGCCGGAGAGCGGCGTCTTTTATGTGCGCGGCGGGTACGGCAATATTCGCGGATGGAAGCCGCAAGATCCCAACCACAAACTGATGGATGTTTTCAACGGCAACGACGATCATCCGGGCTACTCGGATACGCAGATCAGCGAGGGGCTGCTGGCCGAAGAGATCAACGCCATTGCGGCCAGCCCGTACTGGAGCCAGAGCGCGATCATCATCACCTACGATGAGTCGGACGGACTTTACGATCATGCGCAGCCGCGCGTGCGCTCGCACGATGCGAATGGGTTGCCGATGGAGCAGGGTCCGCGTATTCCGGCGATTGTAATTTCCCCTTACAGTGTAACTCACGCCGTTTCGCACGTTCCTTCGGAGCACAGTTCGATCATTAAATTTGTGGATGGACTCTTCAATCTGATTCCGCTGGCCGACCTGCCGGATGAATTGCGCGCGCGGCAGATTGGCTTCGACAAATTCGGCCAAGCGAACCTTGGCCCCGCGGACGACAATGTGGAGGGCGTGGGCGACATGAGTTCGGCCTTCGACACGCTGCGGCTTCAGGGCAAGCGCCCGCCGCTGAGCGCGGAGTATGCGACGATTCCAGAGGCGGAGATTACGCACTTTCCCCACGCCAATGGCGCGGGTTGCAAGCAGCTTGAAATTACGCCGACGGACTGGGCGCTGCCGAATCCGATTCCGGCGGACTTCAATCCACGGCCCGATACGACGCCTGGGATTCCTGCGGCGGGCGGATGGACGCCATAGTGAAAGCGTTAGAGCTTTTTTTCTATTTGTGCAGAGTGCGGCGTGGACCGGGAGGTCCACGCTACAGCCGGCCAGGAGGTCGGCGCTACATTACGTACTGGCGCTACATTACGTACTGGCAAAATGCTCTTGTTTGCTGTGCTGTGGCGATGATCGTTGCCAGTAGCGTTGCGCGTGCTGCCGAACATGCTGCGGCGCGCGAAACAACGCTGGCTCACGTGCGCGCGGCGGGCGTGCTGCGCTGTGGCATCGATCAGGAAGAAGCCGAGTACACGACCTCGGACGATCATGGAAATCGCGAGGCTTTTGACGCCGATCTCTGCCGCGCGGTGGCCGTGGCCGTGCTGGGAAAAGATGCGCAGGCGAGTGCGGCGCATTTTCCTGACGATCAGAGTGCAATGCTCGCGCTCAAACAAGGCGAAGTGGAGCTGGCGGCGACGCTGCCTGATGACTTTTCGCACGCGGTGGGAACGCATTTGGAATTCACGCGACCGGTGCTGTGGGATGGCGTTGGATTTCTGCTTCCAGATGGTAGCAAGGTTTTGCGTGCGCGGCAGTTGAGCGGCAAGAAGATCTGCTTCATCGCCGAGACAGCTGTGGAAGAAAGCGTGCGCGCCTGGTTTGCCCGCGAGCGGCTTGATTTTGTTCCCTTCCCTTTTCAAGAAGAGGGCGAGATGCAGGCGGCTTTTGCCACCGGCAACTGCGGCGCGTTGGCTGGCGAAGCGACGCGGCTGGCCGAGACGCGCGTGGCTCTTGCGCAGCATGGACATCGCGCGCGTCTACTGCCGGAGCGTGTTTCAAAAGACCCGCTGGCGGCGGCGGTGCGTGAAGACGATCCGCAGTGGGCGGCGATTGTGCGCTGGGTGATGGAGGCGCTGATCGCAGCCGAGGAGCATGGCGTAACGCAGGCCAATGTGGAAGCGATGCGCAAGCACGCGGACAGCGATCCGGCGCTGCGTTTTCTGCTGGGCGGCTCACGGGAGATCGGCCCGGCGCTGGGGCTGAACAACGATTGGGTGACGCGCGTGATTGCGGCGACGGGTAATTATGGTGAGATATATGAGCGCGATCTGGGCAGTGGATCGGCTCTGAAGCTGCCGCGCGGAGAGAATAAACTGCGCACGCATGGCGGAGCGATGATCGCTTTGCCCACACAATAACGTTAAAGTAGTAGAATCGCTGAGGCGAACCGCCTGAACGCGGACGGCTTGTTTTGCTCCTGACCATGAAATGCTCCTGGCCATGAAAAATGATCTGAAGTGTTCTCTTTATGAACAAGGCTGGTTAAGGTTCGTGGCTTCCCACTCATTCCGCTATGAAAACGCAGATCCTTCGACTGCGCTCAGGACGGAATGAATGGGGCACGGAGATGGTTGTTCATTTTAGTCGTAACTCAAAGCGGCAAGTTGGGCTGCTCTCGATGAACAAGGTTGGTTGAATGACTCTTCACCAAACTTTTCATTGAATGTGGTTGATTTTGGAAATCATTTAGCAGGTTAGCTTCCGCTTCGCGGAAATAGCGAGTTAGCAAGTTAGCGGGTTCATTGGCGGCTTAACTTGAAACAAGTCAGGCTGCTCTGGAAAAACTGCATGAGCGCGAGTGTGAGCTTTCTGGCCGTGGATCTGGGCGCATCGAGCGGCCGCGTGATGGACTGCGCGTGGGACGGGCAGCGCTTTTCGCTTGCCGAGACACATCGCTTTCCGAATGCAGGCGTGCGCATCGGCGCGGATCTCCACTGGGATGTGCTGCGCATCTGGACGGAGATTCAGAACGGCCTGAGACGATGTTGCGCGCGGCGCGATGAGCTGCCCGCCGGAATCGGCATCGATGCGTGGGGCGTGGATTTTTGCATGTTGGACGAGCGCGACCGGCTGCTCGGCAATCCTCATCATTATCGCGACAACCGCACCAACGGCGTGCCCGCCGCGCTGCAATCGAAGATGAGCGGGCATGATCTTTTCCGCGCAACCGGCGTGCAGACGATGGAGATCAACACCGTCTTTCAATTGGCTGCGATGGCGATTGCGAAGGATCGGCGGCTGATACACGCTTGCACGCTGCTGATGATTCCGGATTATTTTCAGTATCTGCTCTGCGGCGAAAAACGCGCGGAGTACACCGAGGCTTCAACGACGGAGATCTTTGATCTGCGCGCGCGTTGCTGGTCGTGGGAAGTTCTCAAAAAGCTGGAGCTGCCTGACTGCATCTTTCAAGAGATTGTGCAGCCGGGGACAGTGTTGGGCGAGCTTCACGCTGGGGTGCAAGCCGAGTGCGGCCTGGCGGGCAGCATTCCGCTATTGCGCAATTCTGCGCGGCGAGCGGGCAACCGGTTCCGCAGACGCGCGGCGAGTTTGCGCGCTGTGTCTTTGAGAGCTTGAGCTTTGCTTACCGCGATGTGTTGGAAGAGCTGGAGCGCATCACCGGGCGTGCGCTTGGCACGGTTCGCGTGGTGGGCGGGGGCAGTCTCAATCATTTTCTTTGCCAGATGACGGCGGATGCCTGCGGACGCGCGGTGATTGCAGGCCCGGTGGAGGCCTCCGCGCTAGGCAGCGCGATGATGCAGGCTTTGGCCACTGGGCACTTGAAGAACTTGGCTGAGGGGCAGGAGGCTCTGCGACGATCCGTCGAGGTGCAAAGCTATGAGCCTGCGCAATCAGCGGCGACGGAGTTGGCCTTTGAGCGGTATCAATCTTTGGTGGCGTGCGGGCGGAGTTTGGAGTCTGTGCGTGATGAATTCCCGATAGAAACAAGCGTGGACCGGGAGGTCCACACTACTGCCGGCCAGGAGGCCAGCGCTACAGTTTCATGCGCCGCGAGTCTGTAACGGCGATGGGGAACTAGAGTTTGGGCAAAAGCCCGGAAACAGTGAGGATAACACGATGGCGGCATACGCAATTCCTGAACTTTCAACTCCCACGCCGGTGGCAGCGAATGAAGTGCTGCTGGTGGCCAGCGGCGATCTGCGCCAGTCGGCCAATGAAGTTTGCTGGGCCGCGCAGGCTGCGATGGAGCAGCAATTGGCGGCGGCATTTTTGGCAGAGGGCGTTGTGCTTCGCCGCGCTCATCCGGTCGATCCAGCGTTGAAGCATGGCTTCATTCACTCGCAGCGCATGGGGATGCAGGTCTTTGAGAAGATCGATCCCGATGCGCCAATTGTGGTGGCGGAATCGGTCTGGCAGTACAGCGCTCATGTGATGGCCGGGCTGCAATCGCATCGCGGGCCAATCCTCACCGTGGCCAACTGGTCTGGTCAATGGCCGGGCCTGGTGGGAATGCTGAATCTGAATGGTTGTTTGCGCAAGGCTGGTGTGCCGTTCACGACATTGTGGAGCAAGGATTTTACCGATCCGCTCTTCAAGCGCGGCTTGCGTGAGTGGATCAAGAACAAGAGCTTTGCGCACGACACATCTCATGTGCACGCCTTTGATCCGGCCAAGGCGGGCGAGGCCGAGCAGGCGCTGGGCGCGGCGCTGGCCAATGAGTTGCGCAGCAAGAAGGCTCTGCTGGGCGTCTTCGACGAAGGTTGCATGGGCATGATGAACGCCATCGTGGAAGATTCGCTGATGAATCCCGCAGGCATTTACAAAGAGCGGCTGAGCCAGTCCGCGCTCTACGCCGCCATGCGCGAAGTGAGCGACCAGGAGGCGCAGAAGGTGCGCGACTGGCTGGACGGGCGCGGAATGCGCTTCAACACCGGCAAGGACGAAGCGACGGAGCTGACCGACGCGCAGATTCTCCTCCAATGCAAGATGTACATTGCCGCCGTGCGCATTGCCGCCGAGTTCGGCTGCGACGCCATTGGCATTCAGTATCAGCAGGGTTTGAAAGATCTGGTTCCCGCCTCTGATCTGGCCGAGGGACTCTTCAACAATGTGGATCGTCCGCCGGTCCTGGGGCGCGATGGGCGCGAACTGTATGCCGGCCGCGCGCTGCCGCACTTCAACGAAGTGGACGAGTGCGTGGGCATTGATTCGGTGGTCACCAACCGCGTGTGGACGGCGATGGGCCTGGACCCGGCGACGACGCTGCACGACGTGCGCTGGGGCGAGCGCTACACCGCAGACGGCTTCGATAAGTTTGTCTGGCTCTTCCAAATTTCTGGGGCCGTGCCGGCCTCGCACCTCGTGGGCGGCTACAAGGGCGCGGTCAGCGAGCGTCAGCCCGCGATGTACTTCCGCCTGGGCGGCGGCACGATGAAGGGCGTCTGCAAGCCCGGCGAGGTGGTCTGGAGTCGCGTCTTCGTCGAGAGGGGAAGCCTGAAGGTTGATCTGGGCCGCGCCACGGCGATCTCGCTGCCGGAAGCGGAGACCAATCGCCGCTGGGCCGAAGTGACGCCGCAGTGGCCGGTGATGCACGTGGTGCTGCATGGCGTGGATCAGAATCAGTTCATGGCACGCCATCCGTCAAACCACGTGAATGTCGCCTACGCCGATTCCGCCGAAGAGGCCGACCGCGCGCTGGCCGCTAAGGCTGCGATGTTCCATGCGCTGGGGCTGGAAGTGAGTCTTTGCGGAGTGGAACTGTAGCGGATTGATCCGGCCCATAAGTATTTAAACGGATTCGAAAGTTTCAACCGCAGATTCTTCGACTCACCACCCCCAAATTGAAGAACATTTGGGGCCCGTTCGCTCAGGATGACAGACTTGAGGTGTTTTATTTCTTCAGGGCCGGATCAGTAATACCCCACCCTAGCCGCAAAAACAAGTGCGCGGCGAGGGTGGGGCACCCGGTTCATTACAAAACCTATGAAAATGCGTTAGTTCTGCGCAAAGGCTGCGGGGTAGACAAGCACCTTCTGCGGCGAGTTGACCTCTGCGTTCGGCGCGCTGAATTTGAGCCTCATCTCTTCGATCTGCGGCTTGCCGGTCAGGCCGGTGGTAAAGTCCAACACGTATTGATTGCGGAAGCGGCGGATGAGTTCGTCAAAGTACGGCTGAAAGGAGACCGGGTTGCCCATCCCCATCCAGAAGCTCTTGCCGCCTGTGGCTTGCGTCACCTCACTTAGATAATTCTGGCCAGCCATGTTTCCGTACCGTCTGTTGCCGCCAGAACCCCGCCCCCCCCAGTAGATCGAGTAAACAACCAGATGCGCGCGGGCGGCATCCGAGATGGCGGCCTGAAGATAGGGGTTTTCCGGGTCGTAGCGCAACGCGTAGGGATCGACGCCGTCGGTGACCATGACGACCACGCGCCGCGCGGCTTGATCCTGAGGGGGCCAGCGCTTGT
>Ga0255351_1000088_pt1 | contig 42089 bp, 40 predicted proteins | sample HBST25r2metaG_FD_186024 | JGI IMG/M metagenome (GOLD analysis project Ga0255351, IMG submission 186024) | Peat soil microbial communities from Stordalen Mire, Sweden - H.B.S.T-25.r2 | ecosystem: Environmental > Terrestrial > Soil > Wetlands > Peat | place: Sweden: Norrbotten County, Stordalen... | reverse complement strand
GCAACGGGCTGCGGCGCGGCCGGTGTTCCGCAGCCCGTTGCGGCCAGTCCGGCGACCAGTCCTGCCGCCAGTCCCACGACCACCGCGGCAGCCAGCGCGACTTGCCGCGCATTCGATTCGATTTCGTGCATCGCTCCCATCGCCCTCCCAGTCTACCGGAGCGGCGCGGCTCTCGCACGCGGGCAATTCGCGGCTGCGGCTGCGGCGGCGTAAAATCCATCCATTATGCACGAACTTTCGATTGTGGCGAGCATCGTCGACTCGGTGACCGAGACTCTGACGACGTTGCCTGATTCGTCCAGGGGCGCGCGGGTGCTCGAGGTGAGGCTCAACGTCGGGGCACTGGCCTCGGTCGTTCCCGATTCGCTGGAGTTTTGCTACGGCTTGGCCAGCGAAGGAACGCCGCTCGAAGGCTCGAAGCTGGTGATCCATCTGCTCCCGGTGGTCGTCCACTGCGGGCCATGCGGGCTGGATGCGGAACTGGAAGGCGTGCAGAGCTTCCGCTGCCCACGCTGCGGTGAGCCATCCATCGATCTGCGCCAGGGGCGCGAGCTGGAGATCGATTCGATCGAAATTGAGGAAGACGAGGAGAAGAAATGACCACCCGGATTGTGGAACTGCGGCGGGGAATTCTGAAGAAGAACGACGAACTGGCGGCCGGGCTGCGGGCACGCTACGCGGCTGCCGGCGTGCTGGTGCTGAACCTGGTTTCGAGCCCTGGAACCGGCAAGACGGCCTTTCTGGAGCAGACGCTGCGCGGATTGCGGGCTGCCGGCGCGCGGGCCGCGGCTTTGGTGGGCGATCTGGAGACGGATAACGACGCCCGGCGTCTGGCCTCGGCCGGCGTTCCGGTTCGCCAGATCAACACCCATGGAATCTGCCACCTGGACGCGGAGATGATCGGCAAGCACCTGGCGGATTGGCAGGACGTGGCGCTCGATCAGCTCGAGTACCTGTTCATCGAGAATGTGGGCAACCTGGTCTGCCCGTCGAGCTACGATCTGGGCGAGAGGATTCGCATCGTTCTGCTGAGCGTGACCGAGGGCGAGGACAAGCCGCTGAAGTACCCCACCCTATTCAACTCGGCCGACGCCGCGGTCATCACCAAGATGGACATTGCCGAGCCGTGCGGCTTCGACCGCGAAGCGGCGCTTGCGAATATCAAGGAGATTCGTCCGGGAATCAGGATATTCGAGACTTCGGCCAAGTCCGGCGCGGGGATGGAGGAGTGGCTGGCTTATCTGGCCGAGGCGCGGGCGGGACGGAGCTGAGAACCGGCAGAAAGAGAGACGAATAGCCTATCTCGAGCTGCTTGCGAGGCGAACGCAACGCGCATAGCCTAGGTCACTATCGTCGCCCATGCGCTCTGCGCCATGGCCGGAAAAAGTGATGCCCCAGAATAGTCGCATATCCCCTGGAAGCGTGGCGCCGGGTTTTGAGGTCCAGTAGAAGTCGCTTTTCATGCTCGGGAAATACACTTTTCTGACCTCCGGTTTAGCCCCGGCGTCCTTCCACAAGGAGACTAATTCCTTTGCCGGCAGTCTCCAGTCGGAGTGGTTCCCGAGCGACAGCCCCGCGCAATACGATGTTGAATCGGTCCAACTTCTTTTCTGCCCGTCGTCGTTCTTTTGCCAGATAAGCCCTGTCTTGAGATCCGTTACCGTACCATCTCCATTGTCCTTGAACGAAGGGGAGGCGTTTTCGCCAGGGGTAGCCGAGTTTGTGTTGGCCGTTGCGGCGTCATCCGAGGATTTGCCTGCCTTGCAGCCACTCGTGAACCCGAGTGCGCAGAGGCAAGCGAGTGCCAAAATTGCACAATGCCGTCCGGTTTGCCATGCCGGGTGGAATTTCAACAGAATCATAGAGAGCCTCTTCAACTGGGAACAGCAGCAAGTCTAACAGGAAAGTGAGAACAGGCTTGCCTCGTCTTCGCCGCCTGGGTGAACGGCCCTTTGCTGAACCCGACCCTTTACTGAACCCGGCATGGCCGTTGAGCACCCGGCTTGCGGGCGGGTTTGAGTCATTCAAATCACGCTATACGCCGCACCCGGGCGCGGTATAACGTAAAAGCCATGTGCTTAGCGATTCCTGGAAAAGTCGAAGAGATTTTCACCGAGAGCGATCTCCGCATGGGGCGGGTGAACTTTGGCGGGGTGGTCAAGCGGGTTTGCCTGGACTACGTGCCGGAGGTCGAGGTGGGCGATTATACGATTGTCCACGTGGGGTTTGCGCTCTCGAAGATTGACGAGGAGACGGCCCTGCAGACGCTCGAAGACTTCCGCGCCATGGGCGTGCTGGACGAGGAGCTGGCCAGCGAGGAAGAGGCCTTTGCGCGGGCTGCCAGGGCGCCCCAGTCGGCTTGCCCGGATGGAAGCTGTACGGTCGAAGTCCACAAAACCGTTGATTGAGGTTCGTGGTATCTCAGGTCTCAAAATCGAGACCTGGGGCACCCAGCGTCAGTGTCGACATGGGGTTGCTCAAGCAAATGAAGTACCTGAACGAGTTCCGGAATGGCGAGATTGCGCGGCGGATGGCGCGCGGGATTCACGCGATCACCACGCGGCCATGGAAGATCATGGAGGTCTGCGGCGGGCAGACGCACTCGATCATCAAAAATGGCATTGACCAGATGCTCCCCGAAGGGATCGAGATGATCCATGGGCCTGGCTGCCCGGTCTGCGTCACTCCTTTGGAATTGATTGACAAGGCGCTGGCCATTGCCTCTCAGCCGGGGGTGATCTTCTGCTCCTTCGGCGATATGCTGAGGGTGCCGGGAACCGAGGGCGATTTATTCCAAATCAAGGGCGCGGGCGGCGATGTGCGGGTAGTCTATTCGCCGCTGGACGCGGTGGAACTGGCGGTCAAGAATCCCGACAAGCAGGTGGTTTTTTTCGGCGTAGGCTTTGAGACGACCGCTCCGGCCAACGCGATGAGCGTGCACGTAGCCCGGCGGCGCGGGCTGAAGAACTTTTCGCTGCTGGTTTCACACGTGCTGGTCCCGCCGGCGATTGCGGCCATTCTGGAGTCGCCGGGGAACAAAGTTCAGGGTTTTCTCTTGGCCGGGCACGTGTGCAGCGTGATGGGCTACTGGGAGTATCCGCCGCTGGCCGAGAAGTACAAGATTCCGCTGGTGGTGACCGGCTTTGAGCCGCTGGACTTGCTGGACGGGATTCGCCGCACCGTGATTCAACTGGAGGCGGGACGGTACGAGATCGAGAATGCCTATGAGCGCCTGGTCAGCTTCGAGGGCAATCGGCCCGCGCAAAAGCTGCTGGCCGAGGTCTTCGAGGTCACGGACCGGGCGTGGCGCGGCATTGGCGTGATCCCGAAGAGCGGCTGGCGGCTGAGCGAGGCGTATCGCGGATTCGACGCCGAGGAGCGGTTCCAGATTGCGGGGATTCATACCGAGGAGTCGCCGCTATGCCGGGCGGGCGACGTGTTGCGCGGGGCCATCAAGCCGGCCGAGTGCGCGGCCTTCGGCCAGGAGTGCACGCCGCGCCATCCGCTGGGAGCGACCATGGTATCGAGCGAAGGCGCCTGCGCGGCGTATTACAACTATGGGCGATTTATCTCTGCTGAAGAGCTGGCCAGCACGGGAAAGGGCAGGTTTTGAAGGACATTCTCGACAAGGATTCCTCAGGGGCTAAAGCCCGCTCGGGTTTTGCTGATTCGATGGACGGGCTGAAGCCCGTACCCTCCACGGCGCCGGATTTCTCCGCAACGCCGGATTTCTGCAACTGGAGCTGCCCCTTGCCGCTCGCCGGCTACCCCACCATCGTGATGGGCCACGGCGGGGGCGGCAAGCTGGGCAATGAGCTGGTGGAGCACCTGTTTCTGCCCGCCTTCCGCAACCCGGAGCTGGAAAATCTGGGCGACGCGGCGGTTCTCGACCTGAGCGGTGCAGGCCTCGCTGGCGGCCGGCTGGCGATGAGCACGGACTCGTTTGTGGTGCAGCCGCTGTTTTTTCCCGGTGGATCGATTGGCGAACTGGCGGTGAACGGTACCGTGAACGACCTGGCCGTCTCCGGGGCAGAGCCCAAGTTTTTGAGCGCCAGTTTCATTCTGGAAGAGGGGCTTCCGCTGGCGCAATTGGCGGCGATTGTGGAGGCGATGGCGCGGGCGGCGGCCACGGCGGGCGTGAAGATCGTGACTGGAGATACGAAGGTCGTCGAGCGCGGCCACGGCGACGGCTGCTACATCTCGACAGCGGGCGTGGGGTTGCTTCGGCCAGGAATTTCGGTTGGTCCGCGGGGCGCCCGGCCCGGCGATGCGATTCTGGTCTCGGGTACCATCGGCGATCACGGCATGGCCATCATGAGCGTGCGCGAGGGGCTGGAGTTCGACAGCCAGATTCGCTCCGATTGCATCGCGCTGAACGGTCTGATTTCCTCCGTGCTCGACTCGGCCGGGGGGGCAATTCATGCCATGCGCGACCCCACGCGCGGAGGGCTGGCTTCAACGCTGAACGAGATTGCCCAGGCCTCGGATGTGGGCGTCGAGATCGACGAGCCAAGTCTGCCGGTGCGCATCGAGGTGCAGTCGGCCTGTGAGTTGCTGGGCCTGGATCCGGTGTACGTGGCCAACGAGGGGAAGGCGGTCTTTTTTGTTGCGCCGGAAGCTGCCGAGCAGGTTCTGGAACTCCTGCGCGCGCATCCGCTGGGCCGGGACGCCGCCCGCATCGGCCGCGTCACCGCCGGGCATCCTCGATTATTGGTGGCCCGCACCGCGATGGGCGCAAATCGCGTGATCCCCACCCAGATTGGCGAGCAGTTGCCGCGGATCTGCTGATTTTTCCGGTGGAAGTTTGCATTTTTCCCTCGCTCGATTCCGTTCTCGCGGAACAGAAGGTGCGGAAATGAAGCGGACGAGGTAAGCTGGAAGCCATGAATTGGGCAACCATCGTCGCCGTCCTGGCTGCTTTTGCGGTCTTTTTCTTCATCAAGCGCGCCGGTCAGATTTCATCCAAAGAGGCGCTGGCTCGCCTGAAGGCGGGAGCCTTGGTGATCGACGTGCGTTCGGCCTCCGAGTTCAGCTCCCGCCATCTTCCAGGCGCGATCAGCCTTCCGCTGCAAAAGATTCAGGCTCCCTTGCCCCGGATCATGAAGGACAAGAACCGGGCGCTCCTGCTGCATTGCCAGAGCGGAATGCGCAGCGGTGTGGCCCGGAAGAAGCTGAAGGCCCTGGGTTATCCGAATGCCTTCAATCTCGGTTCCTATCGCCGCGCGGAAGAGATCGTAAAAAGCAGGAAGCTGCGATGAGCGAATCAGGCACCGGCGAGCAACCCCGCGAGGATGAGCGAAGCGGGACGCTTCAATCGCGCTGTTAAAATATTGCGCATGGATACAATCCAGTACAACCTGCCGCAAGACCGCATTCCCCTTGCCTGGTATAACATCCTCGCCGATCTGCCCGAGCCCATGGCGCCCGTCCTGCATCCCGGCACGTTGAAGCCCATTGGCCCCGACGATCTGGCTCCGCTGTTTCCCATGAGCCTGATTCTTCAGGAGGTGAGCACGGAGCGCGAGATCGAGATTCCCGGCGAGGTGCGGCAGATTTACGCGCAGTGGCGCCCTTCGCCGCTCTATCGCGCGCGCCGCCTGGAAAAGGCGCTGGATACGCCCGCGCATATTTACTACAAGTACGAAGGCGTGAGCCCGGCCGGTTCGCACAAGCTCAACACTGCGGTGGCCCAAGCCTATTACAACAAGAAAGACGGCACCAGGCACCTGGCGACGGAGACGGGTGCGGGGCAGTGGGGTTCGGCTTTGGCCATGGCCTGCGCTTTCTTCGGTCTGGATTGCAAGGTCTACATGGTGCGGGTGAGTTACGACCAGAAGCCTTACCGCCGCGCCTTGATGGAAGCCTTCGGAGCCTCGGTGACCGCCAGCCCGAGCATTGAGACCGAGGCGGGACGCGCCATTCTGGCTCAGCATCCCGGCTCCAATGGCTCCCTGGGGATTGCGATTTCAGAGGCCGTGGAAGTGGCCGCGAAAGACCCGAGCACCAAGTACGCGCTGGGCAGCGTTCTGAATCACGTGCTGCTGCACCAGACCGTGATCGGCCTGGAGACCATCGAGCAGATGGAGCTGGCCGGCGATGAGCCCGACGTGATCATCGGCTGCACCGGCGGCGGGTCGAATTTTGGCGGCCTGGTGCTGCCCTATGTGGGCCGAAAGATCAAGGGCCAATGCGGGGCGCGCATTGTTGCCGTGGAACCGGCCGCCTGTCCCAGCTTGACCAGGGGGCCGTTCGCCTACGACTTTGGAGACACCGCGCACCTGACGCCGCTGATGAAGATGCACACGCTGGGGAGCACGTTCATTCCTCCGGGCATTCATGCGGGCGGGTTGCGCTACCACGGCATGGCGCCGCTGGTATCGCACGTCATTCACCTGGGATTGGCGGAGGCCGTCACCGTCCATCAACTGGACGCTTTTGCCGCCGGCATCCAGTTCGCCCGCTCGGAAGGCATCGTTCCCGCGCCGGAAGCTAACCATGCCGTTGCCGAGGCGATCGCCGAAGCCCTTCGCGCCAGACAAGAAGGAAAGCAGCGGACGATTCTTTTCAACCTGAGCGGCCACGGGCACTTCGACATGCAATCCTATATCGCCTACCAGGCCGGAAAGCTGCAGAACTACGCCTATCCCGAAGAAGAGATCGCGATGGCGTTGGCAGGGCTGCCCGCCGTAGAGTAATCGGGGCGGTTGCTTCTCCGCGGTTCTGCTGCGCCGCACTGCGCTTTTCTGCTGCGCGCGGCCGGATCGTCCTGCGGCGATTGATAAACTGGTAAGTTGCTGTTTCAAGGAGGATTGTCCCGTATGCCTGCCACCATGCAAGCGGTTGTGAAAGCTCATGCCGCGCCCGGCGTCGAATTCCGCGAAGTGCCCGTTCCCGTGCCCGGCCCCGGCGAAGTGCTGGTTCGCGTCCAGGCCGCCAGCGTCTGCGGCACTGACCTGCACATCTTCAACTGGGATCCGTGGGCGCAGGGGCGCATCAAGCCGCCGCTGATTCCAGGCCATGAGTTTTCCGGCGCGGTGGCCGGAGTGGGCCGCGGCGTCACCGCGGTCACCGAAGGCGACTTTGTGAGCGCGGAGATGCACGTGGCCTGTGGCAAGTGTCTGCAATGCCGCATCGGCCAGGCGCACATCTGCCAGCACGTGCGGATTCTGGGCGTGGACGCCAGCGGCGCCTTCGCCGGTTACGTCCTCATTCCCGAAACCAATATCTGGAAGCTCTCGCCGTCGATTCCCCGCGATTGGTGCTCGCTGCTGGACCCGCTGGGCAACGCCGTGCATACCGTGCTGGCCGGGAGCATCGCCGCACAAACCGTTCTGGTGACCGGCTGCGGCGCCATCGGGCTGTTTTCGATTGCCGTGGCCAAGGCCTGCGGAGCCGCCAAGGTCTTCGCTTTTGAGGTGAATGCGCACCGCAGGGCCGTGGCCGCCACCATGGGCGCCGACCTGGTTCTGGACCCATCCGAAGGCGACGTCGAGGAGCAGATTCTGGCGGCTACAAGCGGCACCGGCGTGGATGTGCTGCTGGAGATGTCGGGCCACCCGGCGGCCATCCGGCAGGGCTTTTCTCTGCTCAGAACCGGCGGCCGAGCCTCGCTGCTGGGGATTCCCTCGCGCCCCCTCGAGATCGATTTAGCCCGCGACGTCATCTTCAAGGGCGCCACCGTGCAGGGCATCAACGGGCGCAAAATGTTCGAGACATGGTTTCAGATGGAGGCCCTGCTGGCCAGCGGCAAACTGAACCTGGAGCCGGTGATCACTCACCGGCTGAAGCTCTCCGAGTTCGCCCAGGCGATGGAATTGCTGAAATCGGGCGAGGCCATCAAGGTAGTGTTCAAGCTGGATTAGGGAGCGGCCAGGCGCTCACGCTTCCCAGTCGAGGACAACGCGTCGCAGGCCACGGACGGCGTTGGCCAGATAGATGGCGTCCGCCTGGCGCAGATCCTCAAGATAAAGTACGCACTCTTCCACATTTGGCTGTGATTCCAGCAGATGACGGCGGAAGACGCCGGCCAGCAGCCCGCACTCCACGGGCGGCGTGAACCATCGGCCGCCCTTCTCGACGAATACGTTGCTGATGGCTCCCTCGGTGAGCTCGTCGCGAAGGTTGAAAAACAGCACATCGTCAAGGCCAGCTCGGATCGCCGCCTGAAAGGCCGCCGCGTAAACCGGGCGGTGCGTGGTTTTGTGAAAGAGCATCCGGTCGCGCGGATCGGTGCGCTCACGGGCCATACACGCGCGCTCGGGCCGCGCCACGGCATTCACGGAAAGCACTTCGCTCTCAATTCGCAAACCGCCTTCGCCATCGCCATCGAGTAGCAGCCGGACCTTGCGCGGCGCGGGATCGGCGAAGCTGCTGGCGTGGCTCAGCAGCGCGGCCTTGATCTCCGTTCTGTCACAGGCAAACGCAAAGTACTCCGCCGAATCCTCCAGCCGGTCGAGGTGCAACTCGATCAGCGGATAGCCCTCGCGCCAGAGCATCGTTTCCACCAGGGAAAATTTCTGTGAAAGCACATCCGACGCACCGGTGAGAAACTCGGCTTTCAGCCGGCATTCGCGGAATTCTTCGCCCGCTTCGGAGTCGGCGACGATGCCGCCGCCGACTCCCATCACGCCGCGCTGCCGGTCGGACTGTCCGCATGGTTCTTCCAGTTCCAGCGTCCGGATGGCCACGTTGAAGACTGTTTGCTCCCGCGAAAAGAAGCCGATGGCCCCGGTATAGATTCCCCTGGGCTGCTGCTCAATCCGGGACAGCAATTGCATGGCGCGCACCTTGGGCGCTCCGGTGATGGAGCCGCAGGGAAACAGCGCCCGGAAGATCTCCTCGAATCGAACCTCGGGACGCAGTTCGCCGGCGACGGTCGAGGTCATCTGCCAGAGAGTGGAATAGCGCTCGACGGCAAACAGGCTCTCAACGCGAACGCTGCCGAAGGCGCACAGGCGGCCGAGGTCGTTGCGCAGCAGGTCCACAATCATCACGTTTTCGCTGCGGTTCTTCGGGTCGTGGCGCAACCATTCGGCCTGCTGGCGGTCTTCGCGTGTCGTGCGGCCTCGGGGCGCGGTTCCTTTCATCGGACGGGTGCGAATCCGCCGCTGAGCGCCGCGACCTTCCAGGCGGAAAAACAGCTCGGGCGAAAAGGAAAGAATGCGGTGCTCCGGGTTCCCATGCAAAAAGGCGCCGAATTCGACCGGCTGGCGGCTGCGCAGCCGTGCATAGAGCGCGGCGGGAGACCCGGACGCTTGTACCTCGAAGGGCGCGGTGAAGTTGAGCTGATAGACGTCACCGGCGCGAATCCACGCGTGAATGGCCGCGACGCGCTGGCTGTATTCCTGCTCGGAGAGGCTGAAAATGGCCTCCGGCTGCGCCTCCTGAGAGGGCTGATCGTCACGGATTTCAGCTGCGAACCGGCTCAACCCCGGCGGATCGCCCTCCGCAAAGGCTCCTGTTTGATGGTCGAAGCGATGGCAGTTTTCGTAGATACCGAACCAGGCCAGCGGCAGTCCTGGGCGGCTGGGCAGCAGTTCTGCAGTGGGTTCAAAGCAGGCGCCAGCTTCGTAGGCGAAAAATCCCGCCGCAAAGTGACCGGCTGCAACCGCGCTCTCGATCTCGGCAAACAGCGCGGGAATCTCCGCGGGCCGGTTGGCTGAGATCACGCGTGCGGGCGCAGTAAAGAGCCGGGTCCAGGGCTCCGCAGCACCGGGCTTTGAGCACTCCAGAAGCACCGTGCCCGGCGTGTGCTCGACCAGAGAATACAGTTGCTCGGGAGCGGAATGCCAGCCGACCATTCAGCCTGCAGCTTTCCCTCTATTGCACCGTCAGAGCGAAGTTGGTGGTGTTCGTCGTGGCGCTGACGCCGTTGCTCGAAACCGCGGAGACGGTCACCGCGTAGGTTCCCGCCGGAGTTGCCTGGTTGGGGTCCGGGCTGTGGTTCAGGTAGGAGTAACGTGGATTGCAGGCAGTGGTGCCCAGCACGGTGACCAGGCCAACCATGGCCAGCAACGAGAGCCGGCTCAGCCAGCGGCTACGGCGGCGCGTTCCCCAGGCAAAACCGCCCAGACCCAGAGCGCCGGGCAGCATAATCGCCCAGGCGATGGGCGCGGATCCGCCGCCTTTCCGGGGGTGTGCGGGCGCGGCCGCGGTGCTGGAAGCCGCGTAGGTTTCAATCACCATCGAACTGGTGGCCGCCGTATCCTGGTTGGGCGATATCTCGACACTACTCGGGGTAAAGGTGCAGGATGCCCGATCGGGCAGGCCGGAGCACGAGAGCGAAACGAACATCGGAGAAGTCAGCGTGGCAGTATATGCCGCCGAAGGGATGATGGAGACGGTCGCGGTTCCTGACTGACCAGCCGTCAGGGTATTCACCGGTGTGGTCGCGGGCGTGAAATTGGAGATGGCAGCCATGAATGTGCATCCGGAGGGGATGGTCACAGCAACAGCCGGCGATGAAGTCGAACTCGCGTCGCTGGAAGTGGCGGCCAAAACAGCGGTAAGGCTATGATCGCCGGCCACCAGGGAGACCGTTGGGCTGGCCGTGCCCGCAGAACTCAGCGCGATCGAATCCAGCTGCACCTGCTGGCCATTGTATTCGTCTTCGATGGCCACGATCCCAGTGATCGGCTGTCCATTCGCGGTCACGGCAATCGCTAAAGGCTGCGCGCATCCGTTCAGGGTGCCGGCGGCGAGCGTCGTTGTCGTCGATTGTTGCGCATGGGCCACCGCCACGGTCAGCGCGGGAACACATAGCGTGATCGCCAGTCCTTGAACCAACTTGAGCCGCAGACTGCGGCAGTTCATGCCTCTCACGTGAACCCGCTCCAAATCTCAAGAAAAAATTGTGCGTCGGCCGTTCGCCGCAGCTCAGAACCTTATTGTATCCGGCGGAGGCGGACCGGAGCCATTTTCGATTCTTTCTTTGAGCCGGGAGACGGCGGGAAGGACGCAGGCAGGCGCAAATTCTCGACTTCCTATCCCTTGGAAGCCGGGAAATTGAAGTTTCGCCTGCAACCCGATCCCTGCTTCCGGCTCTGATCCGCGTTATCCTTGACTGTTTGAGGGACTGTTTGAGGAACTGTGTGAGGTGAACGTCATGACCCAGATTTCTACTCGCCCCCAGCTCGCCCACCTGACCGCAACTCTGGACGAACTGCGCGCCAAGGGCACCTACTTCAAGTTGCGCATTCTCGACGACCAGCAGGCGCCGCTCTGCCACTACGACGGCCGCCAGGTCATTAACCTGGCCAGCAACAACTACCTCGGCCTGGCCAACCACCCCAAGCTGATCGAGGCCGCCATCCAGGCTACACGCGCCTTCGGCGTGGGCTCGGGAGCGGTGCGCACCATCGCCGGCACCATGCGCATCCACATGGATCTGGAAGAAAAGATCGCCCGCTTCAAGAATGTGGAGGCCTGCGTAGTCTTCCAGAGCGGCTTCACGGCCAACGCCGGCACGGTCGGCTCGATTCTGGGCAGGGAGGACTTCATCCTCTCCGACGAGCTGAACCACGCCAGTATCATCGATGGCGCGCGGCTGTCGAGAGCCAAGATCAAGGTCTTCCGCCACAAAGACGCGGCCCACTGCGAAGAGTTGCTGCAAGAAGTGGCGAACGAGCCGGGCCGCAAGCTGGTCATCACTGACGGCGTCTTCTCGATGGACGGCGACATCGGACCGGTGGACAAGCTCGCCGCGCTGGCTGAAAAGTACGGCGCCATCATGATGGTCGATGACGCCCACGCCTCGGGCGTGCTGGGCCGCAACGGCCGCGGGTCTGTGGATCATTTTGGAATGCACGGCAAGGTGGATGTGCAGGTGGGCACGCTGTCGAAGGCTATCGGCTGCCTGGGCGGCTACGTCTGCGGAACGCGAGATTTAATTGACTATCTCTACCACCGCGCGCGGCCGTTCCTGTTTTCCACCTCGCATCCGCCGGCCGTTGCGGCTGCGTGCATCGCCGCCTTCGACATTCTGGAGGCGGAGCCGGAGCGCATCGAGCGGCTGTGGACGAACACCCGCTACTTTCAAGGCGAGCTCAAGCGCGCGGGCTTCAACATCGGCGGCGTCACTACACCGGCCAGCGAAACGCCGATCACCCCGCTGATCATCGGCGACGGGCGCGCCACGATGGAGTTCTCAAAGGCGCTCTTCGACGAGGGCGTGATGGGCACTGGCATCGGCTTCCCGACGGTGCCCGAAGGCAAAGCCCGCGTCCGCCTGATCCTCACCAGCGAACACTCCAAGGCGCAGCTCGATCAGGCGCTGGAGACGCTGGAACGAGTGGCCAAGCGGATGAAGATACTAGGATAGAGGCACCATGATCGCTCATCTGCGCGGAAAGCTGATTTACAAGCAGCCCGGCCAGGCCATTGTCGAGGCCGGCGGGGTGGGCTACGACGTGACGATCTCTGTGCCCACCTTCACGGCGCTGCCTTCGGTGGGCGCTGAGGCGGCTCTGCATATCTACACCAAAGTGGCCGAGGACCAGATTGCCCTCTTCGGCTTCCTCGACCGCGAAGAAAAGCGCCTCTTCGAGCGGCTGATTACCGTCAGCGGCGTGGGGCCCAAGCTGGCCATCACGATTCTGAGCGGGCTGTCGAGCGAGCGCACTGTTCAGGCCATTCGCGGCCAGGACCACGCGCAATTGACCCGCATTCCCGGCGTGGGCAAGAAGCTGGCTGAGCGGCTGGTGGTGGAGCTGAAAGATAAGCTGGACGACTTTGCCGTCGCGCCGTCGCCGTCGGCAGTGCGAGGAGCAGCGGTGGACGATGTTCTCTCCGCGCTGGTCAACCTCGGCTACCAGCGCCCCGCCGCTGAAAAGGCCATCGAGCAGGCCGTGGCCAAGGACAAGGCTCTCGCCGCCGACTTCGACGGCCTCTTCCGCGGTGCGCTGAAGGTGATTAGATAAGCGGAGGTAGTACGTCAGTGCAACAGAGCAGAGGAGTCAACGACCTTCACGATCTCAGTTCGCTTGACTTGACTCCTGTCTTGGCCTTGAACAACGCTCATGCAAAAGAGACATCGGCGCTCGGTAAGGACAGTCTTGCCGCGCTGCTCGGCATGGCTTTTTACGCTCGGGGCATTGACAACGGTGCAACTGCCTTCCTGATTGCGCTCGATAATAACGCCGCTTACGAGAACCCGAACTTCTTGTGGTTCATGGTGTCTCGCGAGCCGTTTGTCTATATTGATCGGGTCATTGTTGCGAAGTCTGCGCGCGGACTGGGGCTTGCGAGGCTTCTCTACGAGGACCTTTTCGCCGCTGCTCAACAGTCTGGGCACAATCGTGTGGTTTGTGAAGTGAATATCGAACCGCCAAACCCCGCTTCCGATGGCTTCCATGCAGCTATGGGATTCAACAGCGTTGGACAAGCCACCATTCACAATGGAACAAAGACCGTGCGCTATTTTGAGAAGACCCTGCGTTAACCCGTCCCGGAGCGAAGGTTCTATGTCCCACCCAACGTGCGGAAGAACAATACCCGCGAAGAGCTTGCAAGGCGAGAGTGCCGGCCAGGCCGGAGACTGACCCGAAGCAGCCGAGGCCGGATACGAGCAATCGGACCGACTTCCGCGCTACACTTTTCTTGTCATGATTTCCAAATTTAGCCTCATTGCACCTCCCGCTCATCTTCGCCCCGAAGCCTTCACCTTTCTGCGCAATCTCAAGCGCCACAACGACCGCGAATGGTTCAAACCGCGCAAGGAGACTTTCGACGCCGAACTGAAGGAGCCGATGCTAGCCATCATCCGCAAAGTCTCAGCGGCGATGGAGAGCTTTGCGCCGGACTATGTGCGGCCGGCGGAGAAGTGCCTCTTCCGCATTTATCGCGACACGCGCTTCAGCAATAACAAGCTGCCGTACAAGACTCACGTGGCCGCCTGGTGGATGCTCGAAGGGTTGAAGAAGACCAGCGGAGCCGGCTTCTATTTCCACATCGACGCCAAGGAAGTGATCGTCGCCGCCGGAGCCTGGATGCCGGAGAAGGATCAACTGGCCGCCATCCGCCACTGGATGCTCGACCATCATGCGGAGTTTCGCAAACTTTTGCAGAGGGTAGCTATCCGGAAAGCGTTTTCCGAGTTTGAAGGCAACGCGCTGACCCGCCCCCCGAAGGGTTTTCCCTGCGATCATCCGGCGCTCGATCTGATCCGCTGCCGCCAGTGGGGGCTGAGCACGACTTTGCCGGCTTCGGCGGCGTTGGAACCCGGCTTTGCCGCCACGCTGGCGCGCCATTTCCGGCTGGCCGCGCCGGTGGTGGAGGCGCTGAACATGCCCATCGTGACGGCTTTGGCGCCCCGGAAAAAGGTGCTTTTCGGGCTGAATTGACCCTGCGGCCGGCGGCCTCTTTCACGGCTCGTCCGGCATGGTTCATCGCCGTCAAGGCCAGTAAATCCCAGCAAAAACGGGCAAAAACCGAAGAAAACCTGCAAAATTCCCACAAAATCTTCAAATAACTGTGGAAATCGCGGTTTTCGTCTTGACTTTGCCTCCCCTGAAGCTGCATTGTAACGAACGACAGGGTTCTCCGAGCCCGCATGAATACAGGGGTTTCGTGCAAGCGTTGCCTCGGTCGCACTCCCTCCATGCGGTTCGCTTCTGGCGAAGGAAGCCCAGGCAACACAGGCGCGCCCAAGGGTACGCCCCAAAAGGAGAACAAACCATGGCAACTGGACTGACCAAGACCGCCCTGACACGGCTGCTGGCCGAGAAACTGGAACTGACCAACAAGCAGGTCGCGGGATTCCTGGACTTGCTGGCGGAGACCGCCGTCAAGGAAACCAAGAAGAACGGCGTCTTCGTGATTCCCGGCATCGGCCGCCTGGTGAAGGCGGAGCGCAAGGCCCGCATTGGCCGCAACCCCCAGACCGGCGCGGCCATCAAGATCAAGGCCAAGACGGTGGTCAAGTTCCGCGTGGCCAAGGCCGCCAAGGACGTGATCGCTCCTACCAAGAAGTAGTTTTCCGCCCGCGCGGAAGAGAAGCCGTCCCCCAGACTGCAGAAGGCAAAGGGGGAGAAGCCACACAGGTTTCTCCCCTTTGCTGCGTTCCGCACCCATTCTCATAAATGACTCGTGTTGCACTCCTGCTGATTTGTCGCATTGCAGACCGAAATCTGCGGCACCACCTACACGTCTTCCTTCTTCTTTAAGTTCGCTGGAAATTCGCCTCCATTTGCCGAGTTCAGTTTCTTGAACATGCCATCGAATCCATACGTCGATGGATGGCTGGCAGTCGTTCGGCAATGCGCATTTGGCCAGTATGCGGGACAGAGCGAATATTTTTCGATTGAGCAAAACAAGACAGACGAAGCTTTCAAGTCGAGACGATGATGGACATAGATTAAGGGTAGTTGGGCTCATGTGCGCGGAAGTCTGTCGAACTGCTGTCGCTCTTGCTTCCCCGAAATTAGCATCGATTGCCTCCGGTTGCACTTGCATCCTTAGTCCGGCGAATCCACTGCAAGACCCTTGAGGGCCGCTGGCGGTAACGGATTAGGCAGTCCGTTCCAGCGTGGGGTATTTTCAGGCGCCAAACCTGAACCTCTGTTTGTGGTTAACCGAACCTCAACAAGCGAAAAGGAGAAAATATGTCAGAACAAGAAGTTTTAGCGAATCAGAGGACGATTCTCGGCAATCAGGCTACCATTCTGGAGAATCAGAGGCTGCTTCTTGCCGGCCAGGCAACCAGCGATAAGAGCCACCGCGAGCTTTGTGAAATCATCGCGAATCAGAAGGAAATGCTTTCGGCCACGGAAACGGCAGATAAAATGTCCATCGGAGCCGGAAGATAAAATGTCCATCGCCTCATGGCGAGAGACGGTAACCGAACAAGACGGTCAATAGGCCGATTTTTGGAAGACGCTAGAAGCGAAAGTTGCTTTTGGTTTTTTTCTTCCCGCGGTTGCTGGCGCCTTTTGAGGGGCCAGCAACCGCAAGACCTGAGCCTCTTTCAGGGGGTAATCTTGTTTTCTGCCATCATTCTGAGACCGTCAGGCAGGCGCCCCGCAGCGAAAGGCCAAAGCTGACAAAAATCGCCATGGCCATAATCCAACCGCGTAGCTCCGGAATCTGAAGGCGAGTGTCTGTAGCCGCTCAGCAGCGCCACAGCGGCTGAGATGGAGAAATGCTCAGTCATCCTCGCTTGTGCGGTACGGTATTCGGGACAGCTTTTACACTATCTACAGCGTATGGCTGAATCAGAGACAATAGCCGGCATGGATTCCGACACCATCGCCGCCGTTTCCACGCCGCCGGGCCGCGGGGGCATAGGGATTGTGCGGCTGAGCGGCCCCAAGGCCGCCTCGATTGCCGGGCAACTGGTGCGTCTGCGCCAGCCTCTCGAACACGCGCGGGCGCGGCTGGCCGATGTACTCGACCAGCAGGCCGGGCAGGACTCCGCCAACGGCTCGGCCCCACGCATCGACGAGGCGCTGGTCACCTTTTTTTGCGCTCCGCACTCCTACACCGCCGAAGATCTCGTGGAGATTGCGGCGCACGGTTCACCGGTGGTTCTGGAGCTGCTGCTTGGCCGTGCCCTGGAGCTGGGTGCGCGGCTGGCTGAGCCGGGCGAGTTCACTCAGCGCGCCTTCCTGGCCGGCCGGCTGGACCTGACTCAGGCCGAAGCCGTGCGCGACCTGATCGAGGCGCAAACGCTCACCCAGGCTCGTCAGGCAGCCAGCCAGATGGGCGGTGCGCTCAGCAGGCGCGTGGGGCCGGTGAAGCGGGCGCTGGTTGACCTTGTCGCACTGCTCGAAGCCGGCATCGATTTTGCCGAGGACGACGTGGATGTGACGCCCGAAGCCGAGATCGCCCGGCGCATCGGCGAACTGACGCCGCCGCTTGCCGCGCTTGCCGCCTCCTTTGCCCGCGGGCGCATCGTGCACGATGGGCTGACGATGGCCATTGTGGGACGGCCCAACGCCGGAAAGAGCTCGCTCTTCAATCGGCTTGTGGAACGCGACCGCGCCATTGTGACAGCAACCCCCGGCACCACCCGCGACACGGTCACCGAGCGGATATCTCTTGAAGGCATTCCCCTGGAGCTGGTGGACACGGCCGGGCTGCGCGAGGACTGGGGCGAGAGCCTGGGCGAGGGAGAACCCGACAGTTTGGAGGAGGCCGAGCAGTTGGGCATCCGCCGCAGTCGCGAGGCGCTGGCCGAGGCGGCGCTGGTGCTGGTGGTGCTGGACTCGACCGAGCCGCTCAACGACGAGGAGCGCCGCCTGCTGGCCGCCCTCGAAGGCCGTTCCGCGCTGGTGGCGGCCAACAAGAGCGATCTGATCGGCAACCGGGCTAGAGCTGGCGGGAGAGAAAACGATCCGGCCAACTCCGTGCGGTCTGCGCCCAATGCTGGCGGATTGCCCGTTCTGTTCACCTCGGCGCTTACCGGCGAAGGGATTCCCGCGCTGCGCGAGCGCATCCTGGCTTTGGCCACCGGCGGGGCCGCCGCCGAGCCGGGCATGTTGACCAGCCTGCGCCACCAGCAGGCCATCGCCGCCGCCCTGGCGGCCTTGTCGGACGCCGCTCAAGCCAACGTCACCTCCATTCCCCACGAGATGATCCTGCTGGACCTCTACCGCGCCCTCTCGGCGCTCGACTCTCTGACCGGCCAGACCACCTCCGACGAGATCTTAAACCTTATATTTTCCACCTTCTGCATCGGAAAATAGAGTTATGTCCGCGGATATCTGCGGGTGTTGGTTCTTATCCTCTGTCTCTATCAAATATGTTGACGATGAGAGTGCTATTTTCTTTGTGCGCCTGCATATTTCTGCGAGTAGTTTATCTATCTTGAATTGCCGGTAAGTTACTGCAATGATGCTGTAATCTGCGGGATGGCTGGCGGCAGCCACAAGACGGACTCAATGCCGCTCACAGACAAGGAAATCAAACCGCTGAAGCTAAATTGCTCAAGCCGGAAGGCGAACGCCAAAAGGCCGGCTACGGGCGCGGTTTGATCCGGAACTCGCCGGTGAACGGCGCGATGAGTGTCTGGCCTGGAACAGCCATATGCAAATCGTCAGCTACGATTTCGGAAAGAGTTCTTTGGCTGAGATTCGAATCAATCTATCGGTTGACCTATTGGACGAATCGATGGAAGTGTTGCGGACACCTATTGAAACAAGTGTACCTGCCGATGAATCAACCAACTCCACAAGGGTTTGATTGCAGTATCCAAAGGGAGATCCCTGGTCGGGGCAAGACTTGCGAACCGGACTGTATGGATTGCAGAGGATGATCCAAATTGGGAAAGCCAAGGGAAAGAATGAAGACCAAGAGCATTGCAAAGTTACCTGCGGAGAAGAACTCGGGTGAATTCATCATCGCCGTCGAGCGGTCTGGAGACTGGATGCCCGCCGAAGAACTGCGGGAAGCTGCGCTGGTGAGCCTGGGCCAGGGCAAGGATGTGACTCTCGATCTTGACAGGGTCGATCATCTGGACGCGAGTGCCTTGCAGATACTGCTGGCGCTCGACGCGGAGCAGAAAAAGCGGGGACGGAACCTCCGGTTGGCGAAGGCTTCCCCGCATTTACGGCAATGGTTTGAATTTGCGGGAGTGGCCGATCATTTTTCAATTGCCGAGCGGAAGAGCAATGAATAGAGCCCTGCAGAGCAACGCAAGCAGCGCTTCGTCCAGCTCGCCTCCGGGCGTTGCCGGGGAAACTGCGGAACAGAATTCTGAAGTGGAGGCTGAACTCGCCCGGTATTTGCCGCACTTCAATCGCATGCGCGAGCAATTGAAGCAAACCTCGGCGCAGATCGAGAGTTCGGTGGTGGAGGTCTGCGGCAGCTTCCAGGGAATCGCGGAACGGGCAAAGCAGACCGTGGCTCGCACTTCGGGCTTTCTTGGCCGCGAAGGCCAGGGGAGTTCCGAGACGCCGTCCTTCGAAGGCCTGATCGAGAATTGCAGTGAGACGCTGGTCAAAATACTGAACGTAACCGAGGAAGCGGGCGAGATTTCGCGGCGAGCGATCGAGCGCATCCGGCAGATGGATAAGGCCTCGCAGACGATCAGCGCCGCGCTGCAGCAGTTGGAGCAAATCGCTGGAGGGAACAATATCCTGGCCCTGAATGCACGTATCGAGGCGGCGCGCGCCGGCAGCTATGGCGCAGGTTTTGCGGTGGTTGCCATGGAGGTGATTTCGCAGACCGAGCGATCGCAAAAAGTGAACGCGCAGGTGAGCGACCTGATCACCGACCTGCGGATGCTCGCACGATCGACATTGGACGACCTGCAGCAGATGAACGAGAAGGACCATAAGCGCGTAGAGGGGTGCAAGCTCGATGTTGATGAGTCCCTCAAAGACTTGCAGACTGCTCATGGCGAGATGAAGAAGATGTTGACCGGCATGACCGAGGAGGGCGCGCTGCTTGCGAGCGACATCGGCGCGGCGGTGCGCGGGCTCCAGTTCCAGGACCGGACCAGTCAGCGGATTGCTCATGTGGTTGAAGATCTGGATACGCTGCATTCGAGGCTGACAACTCGCTTCGGCACTGTGAGTGGAGAAGAAGCTGCTTCCGATGAAGGATTCAGCGATTACACGATGCACGAGGAGCGGGAAGTCGCCGGTATCCATGGGACGGAGTCCACCCAGGGCGACGTCGAATTGTTTTGATCGCAGAGGAGAGACCGCACCACGAGGTCTTCCGGAGGAAGAGAGAATTGCGAAAGATACTGATTGTCGACGATTCGGTCTCCATGCGGCAGATGGTCAGCTTTACGTTGCGGCAGGGCGGCTTTGAAGTGATTGAGGCCGAGCACGGCCAGGATGCGCTGAACAAGCTCTCGGGCGTGACGGTCGATCTGATTATTACCGACCTCAATATGCCCGTGATGGATGGCATCACCTTGATCCAGAACGTGCGAAAGCAGCCTGCCATGAAGAGCAAGCCGATTTTGATGCTCACTACAGAGGGGCTTGCGGCGAAGAAAGAACAGGGAAAAGCGGCCGGCGCGACCGGTTGGATCGTCAAGCCGTTCGATCCCGAGAAGCTGCTGCAAACCCTAGCGAAAGTGCTGCCATAACGCCATGAAAATCGACCTGAGCCAATTTCGCCAAACATTTCTCCAGGAAAGCGCGGAACATATCGCTTCGATGGAGTCCGGTCTTCTTGATCTTCGGTCGGCCCCCGATAACATTGAATTGCTGAACAGCATCTTCCGCTCGGCGCATTCGATCAAGGGAGGCGCCGGGTCATTTGGAATGATCAGCCTCGTCCGCTTCACCCACTCGCTGGAGAACCTTCTGGACCGGATGCGGTCCCTGGAGATGAACGCCACGGATGAGGTGATCGGCACTCTGCTTCGATCGGTGGACGTGCTGCGGGACTTGCTCGACGCGGATGCGGATGCGGCTATGCCCGCGGTTGCAATGGAACTGGAAGAGCGCATCGCGGCGCTGATGCCCGGTGAAACCTCTCCGGCGGAAGATGCAACGGAAGTTACTCCGCAGCCAGTCGAGAATGAACGGGAGTTCAAGCTTTACAAGGTTGAATTCCTTCCCGACCGGGAGATGTTTGGGAGCGGCACCAACCCTATTACGCTGCTGCGCAATCTTGCCGCGCTGGGGACGGTCAGTTGCTGCCATCTGCGCACCGAGGAGCTGCCCGCTCTGGCGGATCTCGATCCATCGCAGTGCTACCTGGGCTGGACGGTGGAGTTAGCCAGCGTATGCCAGGAGGCGGAGCTGCGCGAGGTCTTCGAGTTTGTCGAGCATCTCGCGGAAATTCGCATTTCCTGTTCGGATGCGCCGCTGCAGCCGGGCTCCACGCCGGCTGAGAATTCCACGGCAGCATCGAGTCTCGCCACCTCGCCTGCGCCGGAGGTTCAGCCCGCGGTGATTGAACGCCGCAAGGCACCGGTTGCGGATCGACGCCAATCTTCTGTCGCAGATCGGCGCCAGTCCCCCGCGAGGTCCGCGGCGGGCGGGGAGTCGAGTTCGATCCGAGTCGCCATCGACAAGGTCGACCGTCTGATTGATCTGGTGGGCGAATTGGTGATTGCGCATGTCATGACCGCGCAGATGGTCGAGGATTTCGAACCCGCTTGCCTGCCCAAACTGCGCGAAGCGGTGGCGTCGATGGAACGCAATACCCGGGAGCTGCATGAGCGCGTGATGGGCATCCGCATGTTGCCGGTGGGGACGTTGTTCCAGAGATACTCGCGCACGGTCTACGAGATTGCCCAAGCCACCGGAAAGCAGATTCGCCTGGAGATGTGCGGAGAAGAGACCGAGATCGACAAAAGTATGCTGGAGTTGCTCGGCGATCCGTTGACGCACCTGGTGCGCAACGCCGCCGACCATGGCGTCGAGGCCCCGGACGTGCGCCAGGCGGCGGGCAAGCCGGCAGAGGGCTTGATTACGTTGCGGGCCTTCCACCGCTCGGGCAGAATCGTGATCGAGATCGCCGACGATGGCGCCGGAATCGATACGGACAGAGTGCGCCTCAAGGCCATCGAGCGCGAATTGATCGCTCCCGATTCCCAGTTGAGCGAGGAACAACTGCATATGTTGATCTTCGAGCCCGGCTTCTCGACCAAGGAGGAGATCAGCGATCTGTCCGGCCGCGGCGTGGGGATGGATGTGGTCAAGCGCAACGTCCAGCAATTGAATGGGACGGTTACATTGGTCAGCGAAAAAGGGCGTGGCTCGACCGTGTCGATCGAGCTGCCGCTCACTCTGGCCATTCTCGAAGGGCTGCTGGTGCGCGTGGGCGACCGCACGCTTGTGCTCCCACTGCTGTCCGTGGTTGAAACCGTGCCTTTGCGCGACGAGCAGATTGTGCGCGTCGCGGAACACGGCGAGGTCGTTGTGATCCGCGGAATTTCGATTCCATTGCTGCGTCTTTCCAGATTCTTGGGCTTGGCTCGAGAGACAGCAAGCGTTTCCGGTGAGCAGGCCAGTAATCGCCGTCTGGCGGTCATTGTGGAATCCGGCCGGCGCAAGGTTGGTTTGGTGGTCGATGAACTTCTGGGGCAGCAACAGGTGGTCGTCAAAAGCCTGGAACGGCATTTGCACAGAATCGACGGCCTGATGGGCGCAACCATTCTGGGCGACGGCTGTGTCGCACCTATCGTCGATGTGACTGGACTCGGCGCCTTGAATCTGTTTTCGCTTCAAGCTCCAGTCAAGGATTCCCAGCAGGTTGTGCCTCCGGCCCAGTCTGTCAGGGCAGCTTCATCCGCAAAACAGGAAAGAGGAGGAACGGCACATGAAGTGGTTTAAGAATCTCAATGCCACGCCCCGGCTCATGACGAGCTTCGGCGTTCTGCTGGTGCTGACTCTTGGCATCAGCTATCTGGCCATCAGCAATCTGAGCAAGGCCAACGACCGCGTCGATTCGCTGTACCACGAGGACATGATCGGCCTGACGAACGCGAATGGCATCACGATCGACGTAGCCCTGATCAAAGGCGACGACCTCAACGCACTGTTTCGCGCCGCCAACCCGGACGCGGTTGCATCCTCGGAAAAAGATGAGCTGGTCAATATGGCGGATCTCCATGCCAATCTCGATGCCGCGGACAAGCTCTTCGTGACCAAGAAAGGCATGGATCAGCTCGGCATCATCCGCAGAGCCTTGCCGGACTACGAGCGCGCGCAGGCGGATCTGTTCAATGCGATCAAAACCAAGAATATGGAGGCTATCCAGGCTCCGCTGGCCGCTGCGGTGCAGTATCGGACGAGCATTCTGAACGCCAGCGACGTGGCCAGAAGTCTCAAACAAGCTCATGCGGATGAGCAGTTTCAAGTCAATAGCGCATCCTATCAGTCGGCGCGAACCCTTCTCATCAGCGCCGCCGCCATATCTCTGATTCTTGGAATGATTCTGAGCATCGTAATTGCCCGCGGTTTCTCCGTGCCTCTGGGACTAGCCGTAGAGGCGCTCGAGAAAATTGCCGACGGCGACCTGACCGCTACGCTCGAGGTGGAGACTACGGATGAAGTCGGGCGCATGGGAACGGCGCTGAATCGGGCGGTGGAGAAGTTGTGCGAGACCATGCAGGAGGTGGCCGACAGCGCCTCCAGCGCCAGCGCCTCATCGCAGCAATTGGCCTCCGCGGCCGAGACCATCGCCTCCGGCGCGCAGGAGCAGGCAGCCAGCCTCGAAGAGACTTCAGCCAGCCTTGAAGAGATTACCGCGGCAGTGCGGCAAAGCGCCGACAACGCCAACCAGGCCAGCCAGCTTGCAGCCGGTTCGAAGGACTCCGCACTGCAGGGGCAGGATGTGGTTTCAAACGCAATTACCGCGATGACGGAGATCAACGCCTCCTCGTCCAAAATCTCTGACATCATTTCGACTATCGACGAAATCGCCTTCCAGACCAATCTGCTGGCGGTCAACGCGGCTGTGGAAGCGGCGCGGGCAGGCGATGAAGGCCGCGGCTTTGCCGTAGTGGCATCCGAAGTACGCAGCCTGGCGCAGAGAAGCGCCGTTGCCGCCAAGGAGATCAAGGTTCTGATTCAGGATTCCTTGCGCAAGGTGGAAGCAGGTTCGGAGCTGGTGAACCGCTCGGGCGAGACGCTTCAAGGGATCGTGGGCTCAGTCAAGCGAGTGACGGATATCGTGGGCGAGATCGCTGCCGCCAGCGGAGAACAGAGCACCGGCATCGAGCAGGTGAACACCGCGATGACCCAGATGGACCAGGTGACGCAAGCCAACTCCGCGCAGACCGAAGAGCTGTCGGCGACTGCGCAATCGCTCTCCGAGCAGTCCGCTCATCTGATGGAGTTGGTAAGCACGTTCACTCTCACTCAGGGCGGAAAAAATGCGCGGGAGCGGCAGGCCTTCCAGTCACGCGAGGCGAGTCTCAATCATTCCTTGGGAGCAAGTCTGGTGCAGTCGGCAAAGACGAATCTGGCGCATTCCGGAATGCACTCGAACTCGGCGCCACAGCGTTCGGCCAAGGGGGCTCGCAGCCTGGCTCCGTCAAAGCCCGAGCCACGCTCTCGCGGCAGTAAAAGCTCAGTCAGCCGGCAACCGGCCCTCGCGGCCGCGGCACCGAATGGATCAGACGGGGGCGATGCCAGCTTCGAGGAGTTCTAAGACAGCTGGCAAGTGTCCAAGATGGTAATTCACCCCCCGGTTACGATCGGGATCCGTGCGGCGGAACGGTGATCCCGGAAAGGAATGACAATGAAAGTATTGGCGGAAAAACAAGTCCAGGCATCGCAGCAGTTTCTCACCTTTCTACTCGAAGATCAGGAATACGGACTGGAAATCTTCAAGATCCGTGAGATTCGCGGGTATGCGCCTGTGACTCCAATTCCCAATGTCCCTCCGCATGTTCGCGGAGTGATGAACCTGCGCGGCACAGTTCTGCCGGTCATCGACCTGCGCATGAAGTTCCATCTGCCGGCAGTGGAATACAACAAATTCACCGTTATCGTGATTGCCACGGTAGGCGAAAAGACCGTTGGATTGCTGGTGGATGCGGTCTCCGATGTACTGATGGTTGCGAACGACGCAATGCGTGAAGCGCCGGACTTTGGAACGGCTGTCGATACGCGATTCATCAATGGCGTCTTCGAATCGCGAGAGCACCTGACCGTTGCGTTGAACTTGGAAGAACTGCTTTCCGAGTGCGAGCTGGCGCTGCCCGAGTCCATTGCGGCCTAGGTCTCTGACCGCACGGATTCGTTTCTTGCGATTGTCAATCTCAGATCCCAAAATCGGGGCCTAGGCACCCAGGATTTGTACAAGAGCAAGCGGTCATAAACCTGACGCCTTTCACGCATGAAAAAAGTCATTGAAGAGGAGAACCGATCTTGCCGGCATACGCAACAGACAACTCGGTCTTTCCCATGGGATCGCGGGAATTCAAGCTGTTTCGCTCCTTGGTTCATGAGCGCACGGGGATCTGGTTGCGCGACGGCAAGCAGATCATGCTGGCCTCGCGCCTGTCGCGCCGGCTGCGTCACCACGGACTGACGAACTTTGCCGACTATTACTCGTACGTTCAGAACGTCCAGGACAACGGTGAGGAAATCGGTGAACTGATCAACTGTGTCACGACCAACAAAACGTCGTTCTTTCGCGAGCGGCATCACTTCGATTATCTGGCAAATACCGTCGTGCCGGCCATCCGCTCTGCCGTTCAATGCGGCGGCTCCAGGAGCATCCGCGTTTGGAGCGCTGCTTCGTCCACCGGCGAGGAAGCCTACTCGATTGCCATTACCTTGCTTGAGGCGTTGCAAGAGCGGGGCAACGCCAAGAGCCCTGTTTTTCCGTGCAATGGAACCACGCGAACTGGTCTTTCAGGATTCAGCTTCTCCCCCGGATCCTGGAAAATTCATGTCACCGCATCCGACATCGACACCAAAGTTCTGGCCACCGCCCAACGGGCAATCTATAACTCGGATTCGCTGGCGAGCGTGGCGCCGCCTCTGCAAAGGAAATATTTCCTCCGCGGCAAAGACGACATGCTGGGGCAGGTGAAAGTGAAGCCGGAAGTTGCCCGGCTGGTGCAATTCAAACGCATCAATCTGATGGACGCCCAGTGGCCGCTCGAAGACCTCTTCGATGTCATCTTTTTTCGTAACGCTCTTATTTACTTCAATCAAGATACGCAGGATCAATTCTTGCGCAAGATGGTGCGTCATCTCAAGCCGCGCGGCTATCTCTTTCTCGGCAATGCCGAACACATTCCATGGCTGCATGGCATTCTGGAGCCTTTGAATCGAACCATGTATCGATTGCGGGACGTAGAACGATGAACATTCTCATGGATCCACCTCCTCGCCCGGTAGAACACTGCGGTGCTATCCATAACCTGCGGGTCAGAAGCGATCTCCCTCGGGCGGCGACGGCACCGGCTCCGATCCTGGGAAAAGGCTGTCCAGCCGACAGAAATCGGATAAGCCTCTACATCGGTGAAGTGGCGGCGAGCCTGTCGCCCGTTGTCCTCGACACGTTGCTGGGTTCCTGTGTTGCCGTCTGCATATACGACCCGATCCTGTGCGCAGGCGGCATGAACCATATCCTGCTGCCCAGGTGCCGTGTGGGCGACAGAAGTGCGCGCTGCGGAATCCATGCAATGGAGTTGCTCATCAACGAAGTGATGAAGCTCGGAGGAGATCGAAGAAGATTCCTTGCCAAGGCGTTTGGCGGCGCCAACGTACTCCAGGGGATAACAGCGCTCCCCGTTGGAGAAGGAAATGCAAGGTTCGTGCGCGAGTTCCTTGCCACGGAGAGGATTCCTCTTGTCGCTGAGCGGTTGGGAGGCAACCACGCAGTCCGCTTGTACTTTCAAACCAATACGGGCAAAGCAACGGTGCACACGGTCGATGGTTCCAGCTTGCCCAAAATCATCGAGGCTGAAGGCTCCTATTCGAAATCTTCTTGTCCAGGTAAGTCCATTTACGGAGAGATCACACTGTTTTGACCGGTGCTGATGGGAGCGGCAGCGGCCCAGGTTCAACTTTTATTCCTCTCCTAACATTCGGCTGGCATGAGGCAGCCTGCTTATGACAACTCGATCGAAGGTACTCATCGTAGACGACTCGGCGCTCATGCGCCAACTGCTCACACAGATTCTAGGTTCTGATCCGGAACTCGAAGTGGTGGGGACGGCGGGCGACCCTTATGTCGCGCGGGAAAAGATCAAGGCGCTGAATCCCGACGTGCTGACCCTCGACATCGAAATGCCGCGCATGGATGGTCTTACCTTCCTTGAGAAGCTGATGCGAGGACATCCGATGCCGGTCATCATGATTTCATCGCTGACCGCCAGGGGAGCCGATACAACGCTGCGCGCGCTGAGCCTGGGCGCAATCGACTACGTCTCCAAGCCCAGGATAGACGTATCGAATGGTACGATCGAGCAAGCTGAAGAAATCGTCGCCAAGGTGAAGGCGGCCGCGCGAGCAAAAGTGTCCCGCGCCGGTGCGTTGACGCGGCCATCCACCCTGCTGCCGGGACGGACCTACCAGTTTTCAGCGACGCATAAGGTGGTTGCGATCGGCGCTTCAACAGGCGGAACCGAAGCACTCAAAGAGTTACTGTCGCAGTTGCCGGCTGATTTTCCTGGCATCGTGATCGTGCAGCATATGCCGGAGGCTTTTACCCACCAGTTTGCCGAACGTCTCGACTCGCTCTGCCGGATCCGCGTAAAAGAGGCGGAAGACGGCGACCATATCCTTCCAGGGCACGCTTTGCTGGCCCCTGGCGGACATCATATGACTGTTGTTCGCCGAGGTATGGAATATGGCGTGCATGTTTACAGAGGCGAGCGAGTCAATCGCCATATCCCGTCCGTGGATGTTCTGTTTTCCTCCTGCGCGCGAAGCATGGGGAAAAACGCTCTCGGAGTGCTGCTTACCGGCATGGGAGCCGATGGCGCGCGCGGCATGCTGGAAATGAAGCAGGCTGCATCCTTCAACATTGCACAGGATGAGTCCACGTCCGTTGTCTTCGGGATGCCGCGAGAGGCAATCCTGCTCAACGCCGTCGATCAGGTGCTCCCGCTGGGCCAGATACCGAATGCGCTGCTGCAACGGCTCGCAGGCGCCTAGCTGACCGTGGATCCAGGCCCAGAACGGCGTGGTCGGCTGCGGCGGCTGCGCATGCCTCAGGATTGGGGAGGACGCGTCCAGGGAACTGCAACAGGCGGGGTCATGCATCGAGACTCATGGGGCGGGCGAACAGGAAGCTCTGGCCGAAGCGGCAGCTCATTTGCGTAATACGCGAAATTGCTTCCCATGTTTCGATGCCCTCAGCCGCCCATGCGGCTCAGGAGCGGGCGATCGATCTTGAGCGCGTCAAACGGGAATGAATGCAGGTAGTTCAGTGAGATCTAGCCGCAGGAACGGAGAAGGCCACGCGGGGCGCCGGCCAGGAAATTGCAGCCTGAGCCGTGCTTGTCACCGGAGATACTATCTTTGCCAAAATGGCTCGGCTAAATAAAACCTTTGTAACGCCGATGAAGTGCTACAGCGGATCTCCATCCCGAAAAGTTGCTCGGAAGATAGCTTGATTTTTTTGGAATCGGCCACTGTTCATATCCAGTCTGCTGGCATGATGGGGTAGGAGAAAGTGGTACCGCTCAAGGAGATCGTCGATGGCCAGAAATGTGCATGTTACAGACGTGGAAACAATTCTTCCTGAAAAGGCCTTTATTTACTCGCAAACCGACCTGAAAGGCATCATTGTCGAAGCCAACGACACCTTTGCCGCGATCTCGGGGTATGCGGTCGAAGAGATGATTGGCAAGCCGCATAATCTGGTGCGTCACCCGGATATGCCCAAGGAAGCTTTCGCGGACCTGTGGCATTCTCTCAAACAGGGCCGCCCCTGGCAGGGGATCGTCAAGAATCGCCGCAAGGATGGTGGATACTACTGGGTTCTGGCCAATATCTCGCCGGTTCGCGAAGGTGGCAGGATTGTTGGTTATCAATCATTGCGTCACCGCCCGTCTCGCGAACAAATCTCTGCCGCCAGCAATGCCTACCAACGGATCGACGCCGGTGATACTTCCCTGAAGATTGAGGCGGGCCGCGCGGTTCTGCCGCGCAAATCCAAAGTGCAGATCTTCACCAACATCCAGTTTCAACTAGCCCTTGGCGCTCTGCTGGCGCTGGCGTCTTCTGGAATAGGACTGCTCGCCTATGCTGCTGGAAAGGCTTATCCCCAATTGCAGACGGTGGCTGCTCTTGTTTTACACTGAGCGGCATGGCCGCCTTCTTGACATTGCTTCGTTTCCTGCCCAACCTGACGCGAGACTTGCAGCAGATCGAATCTTATCTGGACGAGTTGCTAACGAGCGGCAACTTGAAAATACGGTTTGAATCCGATCGGCAGGACCGCCTGGGATCGATTGGCCGCAAATTGGGGCTTCTAGTCAGTTGGGTGCAATCCACCGTGCAGTGCATCGGCGAAGCGGTCAGCCATGTTCAAGGTGCGGCGGAGGATGTACTCAAGAGTGTGACAGAAATCCAGCAGGCCGCATCCAAGCAGAATATGGATTCCGCTTCGGTGGCCGCCGCCGCCACCGAGTTGGGCCTGACCATCCAGGAGGTCTCTCAGCATCTGCAGAATACCGAGAGCACAGTGATCGAAACCGGGAAGAAGGCGTCCGAGGGGGCAGATGTTTCGCAAAACGCCACCGATCAGATCCACAATCTCGCGACAGCGATCCAGGGCGCTACATCCAGTGTCGAGGCGCTGGGGAGAAGCTCCGCCCAGGTCGGCGAGATAGCCGGTGTTATCCGCGTGATCGCCGACCAGACCAACCTGCTGGCTCTCAATGCCTCCATCGAGGCTGCTCGCGCTGGTGAGGCAGGGCGCGGTTTCGCAGTGGTCGCCGACGAAGTCCGCAGTCTCGCTGATCGCACCACCAAGGCGACTGCTAAGATCGATGCCCTGATCGTGAAGATCAAAGGCGACAGTGAGCGGGCCATCACCGGCATGCACACCGGCTCAACTCAGGTTACGAATGGTCTGACCCTGGTGCAAGAGGCGCAAAACGCCCTGAACGGTATCAATCAACTGATGACCAATGCCGTTCGCATGGTTTCAGAAATTGCCAGCGCTTCCTCTCAGCAGACCGAGGCCATGAACGACATCAGCAGCAATATCACCCATGTGGCTGCCATGACCGAGCAGACCGAGGATGTTGGGCAGCACGCTACCGCGAGGATCAAATTTCTGGCGCCGATGGTGGATAGGGTGAAGAAGGCTGTTGCTCAATACGAGGTATAAGGTTACCGGAGGGTCATGTCTGCCGCTTTTATTGGGGAACTATATACATAACTTCATGCGCTACTTTGACGAAGAGGCAGCATGGCTACGCATCACTAGTGTCCGGCTAAATTCGGGCGACCCGCTGTACCCATCGCATACCAGACGCGATAGAAGATAACTCTTGTTTTTCGATTTGAATTCCCTGCGGCGGAGGCGAGGGCCAGCGCCGAGTGGCCGCAAGGCGCGCCGATTGCCGACAATAAGGGATGAATGCCGGACAGACCGTCTTCTCCCAACTGCTGGATCACCTGCCCTCCTACGAGTTTCAGAAGTGCGTCGAGCGCTATCGTGGAGATGCACACCATCGAGGCTTCTCCTGCCGCGATCAGTACTTGGCGATGGCCTTTGCGCAGTTGACCTACCCCGAGATTCTCCGCGACATCGAAGCTTGCCTGGGCGCTATGCGCGGCAAGTTGTACGACATGGGCTTCCGCGGCCGCACAACACGCTCCACCCCACGGACGAAGACCTGTCCGTGGGGACCCCGGCCTGGGCGACGCCAACGAGGCCCACTATTGGCGCATCCATGCCGACTTCGCCCTGATGCTGATTGCCATCGCTCGGCCGCTGTACGCCGACGATCCTCTCGGCGTAGACCTTGTGCAGGCCCGGTATGCGCTGGTTTCAACCACCATCGATCTATGTCTGTCGGTCCTCCCGCGGGTTAGGCTCCGCAAACACAAAGGCACTGTGAAGATGCATACGCTGCTCGACCTGCGCGGCAACATCCCCACCTTCATTCGCATTACCGACGGCAAGGTGCATGACGTCAACATACTCGACGAACTTCTGATCGAGACCGGCGCATTCTATGGGATGGATCGCCGTCAGCATCTTCGTCCTGGTGGCCATCGTCCGCAAACGACTCGGCCTGGAAGGTAGCCAAATCCTACAGATTCTCAGCGTAACTCTCTTCGAGAAAACCCCGATTTCACAAGCATTTCAGGCGATGAGCTGCGATAACAACCTAGACGATTCTGGCAACCAGTTGAATCTGTTCTGCTTGTAGCCGGACAGCAGTGATCATAGGCGTTCACCAGATCCCAGTACAGATCGCAGACCTGGGTCACGGTGGCCGTCAACTGGGCGCTAAATGCGGTATCGGAGATCTTCCGGTTGGTCTTGCCGATGCGCAGGAAACGCAGGTTCGGCCCCAATCCGAGGGCTGCCAGCAACTGCTGCTGAACATAGAATCGCATGCTTGTGTAAAGCTGCGGACTCAGGCTGTTGTCCGGGCTGTTGGAATTGGTCCGGCTGTGTCCCAGTCCACTTCAAGATAGCTTTCGGTGGGAAAGGACTGCTTGTAACTCACGTTGAGCAGATTGGTGTTCAGTTTGTAGACCGATACGCCGTAGAGCTGCCGATTGGTGTGCGATTGCGAGTTATGGTCGCTGTAAAACTGCGCATTGATCGAGGGATCGTAACCGGAGACGGTGGTCCCTGTGCCCAGCGTGGAGGAGACAATGCCGGTTGGCTCGTCGGCCAAGAGCAGCGCGGGCGCATGAACCACGGCGCGCAATGCTCACCAGTTGCTGCTGCCCGCCAGAGAGTTGCGAGGGATATAGGTCTTTCTTGGCGACAATCTGGAAGCGGTCGAGGATGTCGGCCACCATGGCCTGGCGCTCTTTCGCGGGCAGGTTCTTGTAGGTGAGCGGAAGATCGATGTTCTCGGCGACGGTAAGATCGTCCAGCAGATGATAGTTCTGGAAGACCATGCCGATGCGGCGCAGCATTCAGGTTTCCGCGGGTCCGGTCTTATAACTTCGTTCCACATTTTTCAGTTCGATCATGAAGTTACTCCGATTTCATAAGACGAGTTACTCGGTTCTCAATGCCTGCATGGGTTCGACAGCCGCCGCGCGCCGGCACGAACTCCAGCAGCGGCTGCCGTCTTCTTGTTCATCAGCGTGCTTTCGAGCGAGTCCTGCGGACTCTTGTAATCGGCCTGCGTGGCCTTCAGCGCCAATTTTGCACTCCGAAGCTCCTGCTCAAGCTGAGGGTCGGCCAAGTCCATGAGGGTAGTATCCGGCGAGACTTTGGCTCCAGGCAGAACGCGGATGCGTACGACGGTCGCGTCTGTCTGCGCGGGAATCAGCTCGATGCTGTCCTCGCGCGGAACCAGCGTTCCGGTTGAGCCGCGTACCTGCCGGACCATCGGCTTACGCTTGACCGTATCGGTCCAAATCGTCGAGCGATCCACGGTCGGAGCAGCAGGCTTGAGCCGCAACATCCCAGGCAGCGCAACTGCCGCGACTACGCCAGCCAGAATTCAACGCCGGCACCTCGTCTTTTGCAATAAATCCGGGCGCGCAATATCCATACGCCGAGAATCATTGCACCTGCCGTGCCAAATGAGTCTTGCATCTATGCGTTGATAAAAAGCTATTTAGTAAGATAAACAACAAGAAACCGCGCCCAGAGTGACCGATTTCAGCGTAACGCTGTCCGATTACGGACAGTGAACCGAATCCATATCCATGAGCTTGCGTGCTTCTCCTTCTTTCACCGCCTTCCAGCCAACACCACGGATGCTCAGCTTTGCGGAACTTGCTCAAGATCCTGGCCCTTCGACTTTTCAACTGGTTCTCGCAAGACTTGCAGCCCCAGCAAGTCCTCCACCGCATACGCGCCTGTCGTCCTATCTGAAAACGTGACAATCAGGCCGTCCTCGCCGTCCATCTCAACACTGGTGATTCGTACTGCATTGGTCATGGGGAACAGAATATTCCTCGGCTGAGCCACAAACTGTCATATATTGCTCGGTCTTTCCAGGAGGGACTGCGCGGATTTTTCTCCCTCTTCCCCATACTGAGGAGCCGCCCTTGCAAGCGACGAAATTACCCGATTCCCCGTAAGTCTCCAGAATCACGATTTTCGAACGCTTCCGATAGGTCAAAGATTGCTGACGGATGGGCCGATCCATATCATTGACAGAAGTTCGCCTCGGAGTCCATTCGATCCGGCGTGGCCCGAGCAGAGAACGAGTCGCCAGTGATATCGGAAAATGAGTCGAAAGCGGCTGCTTGACGCTTCGATGCGCCTTCCGTTCAGGTGAGCCGAACCATATTCAGCAATTTTCAAGAATTTTTTCAATGATGAGCAATATAGACCAGCATAGAAACGCCGGCGTATACATGCTATGAGAAAGAGGAGTGATGAGTTGAAATCCTTCTTCGTAATTCAATCCTTCGCACCCTCCCCCATAGATCTGTGGCTTCCCCCCGTAATGCCTCTTGAGCGGGTTCGCCGGAAAGCGAACCCGCGTTATTAACGCACTTGTGCGCACAATAGACCAGACTGCATCCCGAGCAGTTGCGATGATTCAATGGTGCACATCCGTCAAAGTGCGAAAAGAGCGGCCAGGTTGCCGAATGATGCTGAACATAGGGCCCTGACAAAGGCCGCGGGATGAGCACGAGACCTATCAAGACTGTTCTATTGATTCAGAATGACGATGAACAGGCTCGCCTGATCGGCGAGATGTTCAATGACCAAGGCTCCTACTCCTTCGCATTAATACGCGTGGGATGCATGGCGGATGCCGAAGTTTATCTCAAGGCGCAACCGGTTAGCGTAGTCCTGCTGGACTTCTATGGTTGCCCGGACGCAACGGGAAGCGAGGCAATCGCTCGGGCCCACGCAGCCGGGCGAGGCGCTTCCATTGTTTTGTTAATCGCCCCTCGGGACGAGGAGATGGCGCTGTATGCCATGGAAGGAGGTGTGCAGGACTATCTGGTGAAGGGTCAGATTGAATCGCACGAACTGATGCGTGCCATGCGCAATTCAGTTGCCCGCAGGATCCTGGAAGTTGCGTTGTTTAACGAAAAGAACTGGGCTCAGACCACGCTCGAATGCATCGGCGACTCCGTTATCTGCACCAACCTCGCGGGGAACGTCACATTTCTCAACCCCGTTGCGGAGAGAATGACAGGCTGGTCGCTCATGGAAGCCGTAGGTCGGCCCCTGACCGATTCTTTCCAGATCATAGACGCCGCCACCGGCGATATTGCCGACAATCCTACAGAGCAAGCAATTGGACAAGGCCGGATGAACTACTTGCCGGCAAACTGCATCCTGACCCGTCGGGACGGATATCAGATCTTTATCGAGGACTCTGTCGCCCCCATCAGTGACCGTTTCGGGCTAGCATCGGGAGCAGTTCTGGTATTTCGCGATGTGACCGCGGCGCGGGCGCTGGCCGAACAGATAACGCATCTGGCCGAGCACGACGCTCTGACCGGCTTGCCGAATCGACTGTTGCTGAACGACCGGCTTGCATTGGCGATCACACGGGCAAAACGCGAAACGAGTCTATTGGCTATCCTCTTTCTCGATCTGGACAACTTCAAGCACATCAACGATTCGCTGGGACATCCAGCCGGCGACAAGCTTCTCAAATCCGTTGCTCAGCGGCTGCAGAATTGCGTTCGCGCCCCAGACACGGTCAGCCGGCAAGGTGGGGATGAATTTGTTCTCTTGCTCCAGGATATGCAGCAAGTGGAAGACGCCGGCTTTACAGCCAGAAGAATCTTGAAGGCGATGAAAGAGGCTCATTCGATCGAGGGCCACGAGCTTTATGTGACCACAAGCATCGGCATCAGCGTCTACCCCGATGACGGGCTGGATGCGCCAACTCTGCTGAGGAACGCAGACACCGCCATGTTCCAAGCCAAATGGGCCGGGCGCCAGAACTTCAGGTTTTTCAAGCCAGAGATGAACGTCAAGGCGGTTGAACGGCAATCCATGGAGGAAGACCTGCGGCACGCCTTGGAACGGCACGAACTAACGCTGCAATACCAACCCATCGTTAATCTCAAATCGGGAGCCATCACTGGAGCGGAAGCTCTGCTGCGATGGACGCATCCCGATCATGGATCTGTGGCGCCGATAACGTTTATCCCGGTGGCGGAAGACTCCGGCCTTATACTGCCCATCGGCGAATGGGTTCTGCGTGAAGCGTGTACTCAAGCGAAGGCCTGGGCGGATAGGGCTATGCGCCCGATCACCATGTCGGTGAACGTCTCCAGTCTTCAGTTTCGAAGCAAGAGCTTTCTAAAGAGCCTAAACGAGACCCTGAACGAAACATGCCTGGCGCCGGAATCTCTCAATGTTGAAGTGACCGAGAGTGCGATCATGGAGCGCACCCAATTCGGATTGCCCACCCTGCAAGCCCTGCGAGAACGAGGGGTGCGGGTGGCAATCGACGATTTCGGCACAGGCTACTCCAGCTTGAGCTGTCTTCGAATGCTCGAAGTCGATGCGCTCAAGATCGACCAGTCGTTTGTCCGCGGGATGAACAGCAACCCGGAGGACACGGCGATCGTAAACGCAATCATCAGCATGTGCCGGAGCCTGAAGCTGCGCATCATTGCAGAGGGAGTTGAATCAGCCGAAGATATTGCGTTTCTGAAGACTCAGGATTGCGATGAGGCGCAAGGTTTTTATTTCAGCCATCCAGTCACTGCCGCGGAGTTCGCCGAGCTACCCGGAATGCGGGTGAATTGATCGCCATAACGTCCTGGTGGATTGCTCCCGAGCTAAGCAGGTCACTCGCCCGCAACAAAGAAGAGGTTGGGGACGCGGTATGGCGCAAGTGCGACCGCCCGGCGTTCCTTTCGCTCCCTTTGCTGCATGAGCGCGGCCCTCAGTCGAGCGTCAGCACCAGCTTGCCGAAGTGCGCGGCGGCTTCCATGCGGGCCAGCACCTCGCGCGCCTGGGTCCAGGGAAAGCTCTCGACGACGGGGCGCAGTTGAGCGAGCGAGATGGCCTTGTTCAGCTCCTCGAAGTTCTGCCGCGAACCGACGTAAATTCCCCGGATAAGGGCCTGCTTGTGGAGGATCAAGGCTAGCGGAAACGGTTCCTGCGATCCAGAGAGGACGCCGATCTGGGCGATAACCCCGCCCATGCGAACCGCGCGCAGCGAACGCGGCAGAGTGCCCACGCCGCCCACTTCGACCACCAGGTCCACGCCCTCGCCGCCGGTCTGGTCGAGCGCCCAGCGGTCCCAATCGGGGTTTTCGCGGTAATTGAAGCCGGCATGGAGGCCGAGCGAACGGGCGCGCTCCAGCTTGGCGGCGGAACCCGAAGTACCCAGCACTCGCGCACCCATCAGCCGCGCCAACTGAAGCGCGAAGATCGACACGCCGCCGGTTCCCAGCGTCAGCACGGTCGAGCCCGGCCGGACATCGCCGGCAGCCAGCGCGTTCCAGGCGGTGACGGCGGCGCAGGGCAAGGTGGCGGCTTCGGCAAAGCTGAGGTGCGCGGGCAGGCGGACCAGTCCCGCCTCGTGGAGGACGACAAACTCGGCTAACATGCCGTCGATGTCGCCGCCGAGGGCCCCTTTGACCTTGGCCTGAGTGGGCGGGCCGTCCAGCCAGTTCTGCATGAAGATGCCGGCCACGCGGTCGCCGGGCTTCCATAGGGTGACGCCCTCGCCGACGGCCTCGACCTCGCCCGCGCCATCCGAGCAGGGAATGCGCGGCAGCTTCAATTTAGGGTTGTACAGCCCCTTGACCACCAGCAGATCGCGGTAATTGAAGGAAATCGCACGCACGCGAACCAGCACTTCGCCGGGGCCCGGCTGAGGGGTTGGACGCTCCACAAACTCCAAAGAATCAAGGCCAAACGACGAGATCTGCCAAACCTGCATGGGAACTTCCTCCACCGCATCCGGGGCCAGCTCCCGCATTTCGCGGGGCACAATGCGGCCAACACCCGTAGAATAGAAGATAAGTCTTATGGTTCATGAAAGTAAATTTGAGGAGGAGTAGATGGCAAATACCTTGCAACAACCGGAAGTCGGCCCCGACAAAGCCCCGATTGAGCCCACAGCGTTCAGCGGAGGTCCCGGCGACGGAATTGTAAGCGAGGAGGCCAAACGCTTGGCCCAGCAGGTGCGCGCCGAGCAGGCACGCAAGAAACAGGCGCTGAATTTGCAGAGAGAGAACATCCTCTCGCAAAAGACCTCTCACCCGGCGCGCAGAGCCGCCCTGGAGGCAGCCCTGACCCAGATTGAAGGGCAGATCGCGCACCTCGTATAAGGCGAGCTTCCGCTCGACAATTTCGCCCGGCCCTCCATGAGCTTTCTGGAAGACCGGGCGGGGCGCGATTTTACCCTCGTGGCTCAAGCCTCGCGGTGAAAAAGCAGCGAGTTGGCCTGTTGCACCGAGGTCAGCACCACCCGTGCAATGTTCACATGCGCAGGACGGCTCGCTGCCCAGACGATCACCTCGGCGATATCTTCCGGCACGAGGGGCTGGATACCTTTGTACACTTTAGCCGCTCGTTCCTGGTCGCCATGGAAACGCACCAGGCTGAAGTCGGTTTCCACCATACCGGGGTCGACGGTGGTCACGCGGACCGGTGTGCCCAGCAAGTCTTCCCTCAGGCCGTCGTTGATGGCCCGCTCGGCGGCCTTCGTGGCGCAGTAGACTGCTCCGCCGGGGTAGGTCATCTCGCCGGCCGTCGAACCCAGGTTGAGCACGTGGCCGCGGCCCCGCTCGACCATCCCCGGCACCACGGCGCGAGTCACGTAGAGCAGCCCTTTCATGTTGGTGTCGATCATCTCTTCCCAGTCGTCGATCTGGCCCTGGTAGAGCTTCTCCAGGCCGCGGCTGAGGCCGGCGTTGTTGACCAGCACGTCGATGGCCGCCCACTCGGCGGGCAGTGCGCCGATGGCCTGTTGAACGGCCTGGCGGTTGCGCACATCAAGGCTGATGGTGTGAACAGCTTCGGCCCCGCGCTCGAGAGCGGCGGAGGCCACTTCGGCCAGTTTGTCCGCGCGGCGAGCTGCCAGCAGCATCCGCGCTCCCTCGGCCGCAAAAGCCAGCGTCGTGGCCGCGCCAATGCCCGACGAGGCCCCGGTTACGAAAACGACTTTTCCTTTGAAACTCATGCAGGTATTCTAAGCCCCGCGCTCGCCTTGCGGAGCGTGTTGTGGGAAGCCTTTGCGATTCCTCCGAGCGCGGGCCGGTCTCGTCGCCCCACTGTCTCTCGACGCCCTCGGCTTTGGCCTTGGCCGCGATCTTTGGATACTCCTCGTTGGCCCGCTTCGAGACCGCCTCGGGCGACTGTTCGTAAGGCTTCTTCAACGGCCGCCGCAGCGTGAATCCCCAGCGCTTGAGATGCTTTCCCGTGTTGCGCGCGGTGAGACGCACGCCGCCGCCGCTCGTTCGATACCGCATCCGGCAATCCGCGCGAATCAATCTTTTCCGCCTCCAGTCAGACGAAAAATAACCCGCAATGTTGCATATATTATGGGCCGGATCAGTTGGCCGCTGTCCAAATATGGTTCCCCTTCCACGAATTGCCGTCCGCTGTTAAGATAGAAAATGTCGTGGGGCTGTAGCTCAGCTGGGAGAGCGCCTCGTTCGCAACGAGGAGGTCAGCGGTTCGATCCCGCTCAGCTCCACCAAATCACTCTCCGGCTATCGGTGGGTTTTCTGCAATATTTCCCCGGCAAATTGAACTTGAAGTGATTGCATTCTGCGCGCTGCGGACGGCACCCAGATCATCCTGTGCTGCCAGGGGCGGACGGCACCCCGATCATCCTGTGCTGCCAGGGGAAGATGCGTTTGCCCTGCGGAGATCACTCTGCGCCTCGGCTTTCCGGGTCTCGGCTTTTTGCCCGGCTCAGGTGTAAACTTCTGCCTATGATTCACGACGGCCGCAGCCTCAAGCTTCCCTTTGATCCTACCGTGGCGCTTGAGCATTTGCGCGCCTCCGACGCCAAGCTGGGCGCTCTGATTGACCGCGCAGGACCGTTCACCCTCAAGCTCGATCCCTCGCCCTCGCCCTTCGAGTCGCTGGTGGAGTCGATCCTCTATCAGCAGTTGCACGGCAAGGCCGCGGCCACCATTCATCGGCGCGTTCGCGAGTACTTTGGCGGCGATCCGGCTCCCAAATCTCTTCTGAGCACCCCGGACGAACCGCTACGCGCCGCCGGCGTCTCCGGCAACAAGATCAAGGCGCTGCGCGACCTGGCCGCCAAGACCCTGGACGGAACGGTTCCCACGCACGGAGCGATCAAGAAAATGACGGACGCGGAGATTGTCGAGCGGCTCACCGAGGTGCGCGGCATCGGCCCCTGGACGGTGGAGATGCTCCTGATCTTTCGCCTGGGCCGTCCGGACGTGTTGCCGGTGAGCGACTATGGCGTGCGCAAGGGCTTCGCGCTGACCTTTCAGCGCGTGCCCAAAACCCGCCCCCTTGCCGCTGAGGATTTACCCCTGCCGGAGGTGCTGCTCAAGAGGGGAAAGCGCTGGGCGCCATTCCGCTCCGTGGCCAGTTGGTACCTGTGGCGTGCCTGCGACCTGGCTAAAGGCTCAGCGCCGGCCGGGCGGTCGAGCCTACAATAGTCAAACAGACGGGCTTACCGGTGCGGGAGAAGGACTTTCATGGCTTCGAGCAAACACTTTGTCTGCATTCACGGTCATTTTTACCAGCCTCCGCGCGAGAACCCCTGGCTGGAGACAGTCGAGACTCAGGACACGGCCACGCCCTACCACGACTGGAACGAGCGCGTCTGCGCGGAGTGCTACGCTCCCAACGGCGCGGCGCGCATCGTGAACAGCAAGAACCAGATCACGCGCATCCTGAACAACTACGCGCATATGAGTTTCAACTTTGGCCCCACGCTGCTGAGCTGGCTCAAGGAGAATGCGCCGCGCACCTATCGCATGATCCTGGACGGGGAGCGCCGCAGCCGCAAAAACTTCAAGGGGCACAGCTCGGCCATGGCGCAGGTCTACAACCACATCATTCTGCCGCTGGCCAGCCGCCGCGACCGCCTGACTCAGATTCGCTGGGGCATCGCCGACTACCAGTTTCACTTTGGCGTGCAGCCTGAGGGGATGTGGCTGGCCGAGACCGCGGCCGATGCGGAATCGCTGGAGCTGCTGGCCCAATCCGGCATCAAGTTCACGGTGCTGGCGCCGCACCAGTGCAAGCGCATTCGCAGCCTGCAGGAGGGCGCGGAGTGGGCGGAGACACCCGACGCCAGCGTGGACACCACCCACCCCTATCGCGTCCGCTTCGAGTCCGGTCTCTCGATCACCGTCTTTTTCTATGACGGACCTACCTCGCGCGCCATTGCCTTCGAGGGTCTGCTGGACTCCGGCGAGAGCTTTGCCGCGCGGCTCAAGGCAGGCTTCAAAGGCAACCCGCAGCCGCAGCTGGTTCATGTGGCGACGGACGGTGAATCCTACGGCCACCACCACAAATACGGTGAAATGGCGCTGGCTTACGCGCTGCGCCTGCTGGAGGCGGACAAGACCGTCAAACTGACCAATTACGGCTCGTTTCTGGAGCAGTTTCCTCCCGAGTACGAGGCTGAGATCGTCGACAACACCTCCTGGAGCTGCGTTCACGGCATTGAGCGCTGGCGCTCGGACTGCGGCTGCAACGGCGGCAAGGCCGGATGGAACCAGGCCTGGCGCACACCGCTGCGCGAGGCGCTGGACGAGCTGCGCGACGCCCTCGTCCCGATGACCGAGCAGGAGGGTGCCACGCTCTTCAAGGACGTCTGGGCGGCCCGCGACGGATACATCGAGGTGATGCTCGACCGCAGTTCCCAGCCGGTGGAGCGTTTCTTCCGCAAACACCAAATCCGCGCTCTCACGCCCCCGGAACGGGTTCGCGCACTGGAATTGATGGAGTTGCAGCGCCACGCCCAGCTCATGTACACCAGTTGCGGCTGGTTCTTCGACGACATCTCGGGCATCGAAACCGTGCAGGTGATCGCCTACGCGGCGCGGGTGTTGCAACTGGCTCGGGATGTGTGCGGAGACAAGGCCGCGCCGCTCGAACCCGCGTTCCTGGCCCGCCTGGCCGAGGCCCACTCCAACGTGGCCGATGCCGGCGACGGCGCCAAAATCTACAAGGCGCAGGTCAGCACCAAGCAGTTGGGACTGGAGCAGGTGGCGGCCCACTACGCCATCAGCTCCGTTTTTTCCTCTTATGGCGAGGAGACGGACCTTTTCTGCTTCCGAATCTGGCGCGACTTTTACGACATGCATACCTCCGGCCGGGGACGGCTCGCTTTGGGCAGGGCCAAGATTGTGAGCGCCATTACCGGCAAGCAGCGGAGCTTCTCCTTTGCCGTGCTCCACTTCGGCGACCAGAACATCACCGCAGCCATCAAGGCCTACTTGCCGGAAGACGCGGCTGCCTTCGAGGCTTTCTCCTCCGAAGCCGCTGAACACGTGCAGCGCGCCGACTTCCCCGAAGTGATTCGCCTGCTGGACCGTTTCTACGGCCGCATGGACTACTCGCTCACCTCGCTGTTCACCGACGAGCAGCGGCGCATCGTCGAAATCATCCTCAACTCCACGCTCGCGGACATCGAGAGCTCGCTCACCACCATCTACGACGACCACGCCAGCCTCCTGCACTATCTCTCCCAGGCTGGACTTCCCAAGCCGCCCGCCCTGGTCCTGGCGGCTGGTTTCGCCATCAACGCGGGCCTGCGCCGCGCTCTCGAAAGCGATCCGATCGACCAGTCCCAACTGCGCTCTTTTCTCTCCCTGGCCAAGGCGGATCAGGTTTCGCTCGAGACGCAGACCCTCTCCTACCTTGCCGATCAGCGCATGAAGCGGGCCATGGTCGATCTGCAAATGTCCTCCGGGGCGCTCGAAGCGCTGGACCGGGCTCTGGCGTTGGCCCGCACACTGGTCGAACTGCCTTTCGAGCTGAATCTGTGGCAGGCGCAGAACATCTGGTACGAAATCCTGCGCACCTCCGGCTATGCGCTGTCCGCGCTGGCTTCCGCAGACCAGCCGCGCTGGAACAAGGACTTCAGCGAGCTGGGCGCCTGCCTGTCGATCGACTGCGGCGCGATCCGCGGCCAGGATCCGACGGCGGCGACCACGGGAGATTAGAGCAAATCTGCTTTTGGTGGAGAGGGAGTTTGAAAGGGCACGGCTTTAGTCCCTGAGGGTGCGATTTCTCCTCTATATCAATAGGAAATTTGCTCTAGTCTCTCACCGGCGTTGCCGACCCACGGGGGATGAAACGGGTATCGTAGCTGATTTAGATTAGTCTTGCGTCATCGGCACAGAGGTCGTTCATTCCTTGGTGCGTAGGAGCCCGTGCTCTAAGCGGACCCGGAACCGTTGAGCACCCCGGATTGTGCCACGGGCTTATCATCAGCCCCGGAGCACGCTTGTCAGATTTCCTTCAAAGGGGTTCCACGCTGGCGGCGCAGGAGGATGAGCGATGGAAGTCTTGCACGCGCATTGCGCCGGTCTGGATGTGCATAAGGAGTCCGTGGTCGCCTGTGTTCGCCACATGGCCAACAGCAAGGTCACGACTGTAGTCAAGACCTTCAAGACGACAAC
>Ga0255351_1000087_pt1 | contig 42279 bp, 19 predicted proteins | sample HBST25r2metaG_FD_186024 | JGI IMG/M metagenome (GOLD analysis project Ga0255351, IMG submission 186024) | Peat soil microbial communities from Stordalen Mire, Sweden - H.B.S.T-25.r2 | ecosystem: Environmental > Terrestrial > Soil > Wetlands > Peat | place: Sweden: Norrbotten County, Stordalen... | reverse complement strand
AATGCGTCCTTCTCGGTGAGCGCCTCCGACGCCGCCGGAACTCCATCGAGCGGCGCAATCACCTATTCACTCACCCCCGGCCAGACGAGCGCGGGAACCGTTTCCAGCGCTGGTCTGGTGACCATCACCGGCGCGGGGACCATCTATGTGACGGCTACGCAGGCGGCCAGCGGAAACTTTGTTGCTTCATCGGTGAATACCACCATTCCAGTGGCACCGGAGACGCCCACGCTGAGTTTCGCATTGATTTCCGCTCAGACCTTTGGCTATGCGCCCTTCCAGGCAAGCGCGACATCGGCTTCGAACGGAACGGTCACGTATTCGCTCACCTCCGGCCAAACCAGCGCAGGTACAGTCAGCTCCACCGGCACAGTGACGATCACCGGCGCGGGGACCATCTATCTGACGGCCACGCAGGTGGCCAGCGGCAACTACGCCGCCGCGTCAGCGAACACCACGGTGACGGTCAGCCCGGAGCCGATTACGGTTACACTGACCCCGAACAGCCTGACGCAGACCTATAACGGCACGCCTCGTCCGGTTGCCGCCAGCGTCTCACTGACCGGAATTACTGTGAGCTTCTCCTATACCTATACCGGAACAGGCACAACGGTCTACGGTCCATTGCCCACCGCGCCGACCTACGTCGGCACATATACCGTGACCGGAACCGTCAACAACACGAATTACACTGGCTCGGCAACCGGACCGCTGACGATTTTGCCAGCGACGCCAGCGCTGAGCTTCAATACGATTCCCACTCAGACGTTTGGCAATGCGGCCTTCCAGGTCAGTACGACCTCGCCTTCAAGTGGCGCGGTCACCTTCTCGCTCACACCGGGTCTGGTTAGCACGGGCACAGTCAGCACGACCGGTCTGGTGACGATCGGCGGTGCGGGGACCATTTATGTGACGGTCACGCAGGTGGCCAGCGGCAACTACGCGGCAGGTTCGGCGACCACCAGCATCACGATTGCGCCAGAGGTGCCAACGCTGGTTTTCGGGACGATCCCCGCCAAGACTTACGGCAACGCGCCCTTCCAGGTCAGCGCATCCGACGCATCAAGCACGCCTTCCAGCGGTACGATCAGCTTCTCGCTCACACCGGGACAGACGAGCGCGGGTTCGGTCAGCCCCACAGGCTTGGTGACGATCAGTGGCGCGGGGACCATTTATTTAACGGCCACGCAGGCGGCCAGCGGCAACTACGCCGCTGGATCGGTGAACGCTACCGTGACGGTAGCACCGGAGACGCCGACGCTGAGTTTCAACTCGGTCCCAACTGAGACCTTTGGCAATGCGCCCTTTACGGTAAGTACAACCTCGCCTTCCAGCGGTACGGTCAGCTTCTCGCTCACGCCTGGACTGACGAGCGCAGGCACAGTCAGCCCCACAGGCACGGTGACGATCACTGGCGCGGGCACTATTTATTTGACGGCTACGCAGGCGGCCAACGGTAACTATGGCACCGGAACGGCGACCACCAGCTTCACCGTTGCGCCAGAGGTTCCAGCGCTGAGCTTCAATACGGTCCCAACTGAGACTTACGGCAATGCGCCCTTCTTGGTCAGCGCGACCTCGGCTTCGAGTGGGGTTGTTACATATTTTTTGACTCCCGGCCAAACCAGCGCAGGCACTGTTAGTTCCATAGGGACGGTGACGATCACCGGGGTGGGCACCATTTATTTGACGGCCACGCAGGCGGCCAACGGCAACTACACCACGGCTTCGACGACCACCAGTTTCCCGGTCAACCCTGAAGTGCCGGTGCTGAGCTTTGGGACGATTGCGGCGCAGACCTACGGTAATTCGACTTTCTCGGTGAGCGCGACGGATGCCCTGTCTACGCTATCGAGTGGCGCGATCACCTATTCACTTACCTCCGGCCAGACCAGCGCGGGCACTGTCAGCTCCACCGGCACAGTGACGATCAGCGGCGCGGGTACTATTTATTTGACGGCCACGCAGTCGGCCAGCGGCAACTACGCTGCTGGATCGGTGAACACTACCGTGACGGTGAACCCTGAGGTGCCCACGCTGAGTTTCGCCTCGATTCCCGCGCAGACCTTTGGCAATGCGCCCTTTACGGTGAGCGCGACGGATGCAGCGGCTACGCCGTCGAGTGGCGTCATCACCTATGCGCTGACGGCGGGGAAGACGAGTGCGGGTACCGTCAGCTCGACCGGCACAGTGACGATCACAGGTGCGGGCACGATCTATCTGACGGCTACACAGGCGGCAAGCGGCAACTACGCGGCAGGCTCGGCAACTACCAGTTTTACTGTGGCGCAGGAGGTGCCGACGCTGAGCTTCAACACGATTTCCGCCGAGACTTACGGCAATGCGCCCTTTACGGTCAGCACAACCTCGCCTTCCAGCGGCACGGTCACTTTCTCTCTCACACCTGGTCAGACGAGTGCGGGTTCCGTCAGCTCGACCGGCACAGTGACGATCACAGGTGCGGGCACGATCTATCTGATGGCTACACAGGCGGCAAGCGGCAACTACGCGGCAGGCTCGGCAACTACCAGCTTTACGGTGGCGCAGGAGGTGCCGACGCTGAGCTTCAACTCAATTCCAGCCGAGACTTACGGTAATGCGCCCTTCACGGTCAGCACAACCTCGCCTTCCATCGGCACGGTCACTTTCTCTCTCACACCCGGTCAGACGAGCGCGGGTTCCGTCAGCTCGACCGGCACAGTGACGATCAGCGGTGCGGGTACTATTTATCTGACGGCCACGCAGACGGCCAGCGGCAACTACGCGGCAGGAACGGCCACCACCAGCATCACGGTAGCGCCGGGGTCAGTAAATCTGAGTTTCACTTCAGTTCCTCTTAATAAAACCTACGGCAATGCGGCGTTTACAGTGGTTGCATCCAATGCCACAGGTCCGGTTTCAAATGGCGCTATCACCTACTTGGTAAGTGGTGGTCCGGCCACCGTCGGCAGCACAACTGGATTAGTGACGCTGACCAATTCGGGGACAGTCAATCTGCAAGCCAGTCAGGCGGCCAGCGGCAACTATGCCGCCGCATCGGCCAATGCCAGCTTCACCGTCTATCCCACTCTGACGCTGACGGCGACGACGCTGTCCACAGGCGCGGTGGGAGCGGCATACAACCAGAGCCTGGTCTCGCTGGCCAGCGGCGGCAACGGAAGCGTCAACTATAGCTGGTCGACGAATGCGGCTGGAGTCACCAACCTTGCGGCCCTCGGACTGACCCTGAACAGCACCGGTACGATTACCGGTACGCCAGCCAAAGGGCAAACCGGAACAGAGACTTTCCTGGCAACCGTGAGCGACACGGCAGGCAACTCGTCTCAAGCTCAAATGCAGGTGACGGTCAACGCTTCGCTGACCGTCTCCACTACAACACTGCCCAATGGGTTCACCGGACCTGGCGCGAGCTATTTGCAACAGTTGATAGCCGTTGGCGGCTCCGGCAGCTACACGTCCTGGGCGGTGACTTCGGGCGGCACGCAGCTTGCGGCCCTCGGACTGAGCCTGAATACGGGCACCGGCGTGATTTCAAATGGAAGTGCAACGCTGATTCCCGGCAGCGCCACTATTACCGTGAAGGTCACGGATTCCAACGGCGCAACAGCTCTATCGTCGCCGCTGACGATCAATATCTACGCTCCGCTCGCGCTGCCGACGCCTGGCGCATCCGTGCCCGCGGAGGCGATCTTTGGCCAAAGTTACGCTGCATCGATCAACGTCACAGGTGGCAGCGGAAACTATTCATGGCAGATTACAAATATTGCACAACTGACTTCTGCCGGATTTACGCCCTCCCCCAGCGGCTCCCCATTCACAGGCTCCACGTTCAGCATCAGCGCAACGAAGGTGCCCACCACGGCTCAAAATATCTCCTTCTCCGTCACGGTGACTGATACCACTACAAGCAAGATTGTCGGCCCGATCACCTATAACCTCGTTGCCGGTCCGCCGACACCGCTGTCGCTGCAACCCACTTCCGGCTCCGCTCTAACGGGCGCTCTCACCAGCGTAAGTTACACCAACTCGTTGATCTGGGTCTCCAACGGCAGCGGTTCCGGTTATGCCTTTGCCGTAACTGGCGTTGGAGTCACCGCTCTCACCACCACTTCCTGGACGCTGCCGGACGGTCTGGCCGCAAGCACCAGCAACAGCAATGTGCTGACCATCAGCGGCACGCCGAACGCGACGACGCCGATCACGCTTTCCGTCACGGCGACGGACGGAGCGGGCGACAGCGTCGGCCCTTACAGCTATACCCTTGCAGTTACCACCCCAGCACCGTTGGCTCTGCCTGCGGCAGGTCCATTGACCGCAGCCACTATCGGCCAAACGTACTCGAATTCGATCAGCGTGACCGGCGGCGACCAGAAGAGCTTTGTCTGGACGGTGAACGGCACGGCGGTTTCCACCAGCGGGAGTGCGCTGGCCATCGCGGACGGCATCAGCGTGACGAATACCGGCGGCAGCACGCTGTCAATCAACGGACCAGCTACCACATACGGAACAGTCACGCTCAACGTCACAGTCTCCGATGTTGGCACCGGCCAGAGCATAAGCACTCCGGTCCAATACACCATCGCCTGCAATCCGCCGACGCCGCTGGCGTTGACGCCCAGTCCAAATCCGCTGCCTTCCGGCACTTACAATCCATCCGGAATATCCTCGTATTCCGGCGCATCTATCAACGCCAAGGGCGGTATTGGCTCCGGCTACGTCTTTAGCGTGAACGTCAACGGCACCACAACAGTTGTTGGCGCGGCCACGACGGTGCCTATCGGGGACGGCCTTTCGGTCTCCGCCAGTGGCGGCACGCTGACCATCAGTGGTATGCCAACCCAGTCAGGCGATGTTCCGCTCAACGTTACCTTGAACGACGGCGTGGGCGATCCTGCTGTCACCCAAAGCTACGTGATCGCCCTCGTCAATCCGGCCAAGGGCTACACCGTCTCCGGCAACATCAGTTACAGCGGCACAAAAACCGGCTGGACTTACATCCAGCTCAACAACGGCTTGGGAACGGCTATCTCCGAGGCCAATCTGACCGCAGGGGGCACCTTCACCATCCACGGTGTTACGCCTGGCACATATAATGTGACCGCGTTTATGGATACGCTGGGCAACGGCTCCTGGAACGCTGCTGATCCTTCGGGTACCAGCGGTGCCAGCGTAACTGTCTCCACTGCGAACGTCTCCGGGGCATACGATACTCTGATTGATCCCACAGGTCTGACTCTTACATCGGCTCCCACCTGGGATAGCAGTCAGGGTTGGGGCGCATTCAGTGGCGGCGCATTTATTTCCTTCGACACCATCATGAGCAACGATGTCGAGCAGGCGGCAGGCTATACCGTCCAGTGGAGCACCAGTTTGTCGTTCGGCACCGGCACCGAAAGCCAGTGCTTCCCGGCTACCGGCAGCAGCAACCCCTGGATCGTGACCGGAATCTCCGGCAGCGGTCCCTACTACTTCCGCGCGGCTGGCATTCTGGGCAGTTGCGCCACACCCACGTCTACCGGCCCTTGGTCTGCGGCTTCCCCCGCCATGACCATCGTCGCGCCTACCGGCAATGCCGTCTCTGGCACGGTCACCATTCCCTCCACCGTCACGCCCACCGGGCCTCTCTATGTAGGCTTCTACAACCAAAGCACCGGCCAGGTCTACGCGACAGAGATCACCAATCCGTCCAACTCGACACCGAATGCCTACTCGGTCAATGTGCCCACAGGCTCCAACTACTTCCTCTTCGGAATTCTCGACCAGAACAAGACCGGCGTCCTCAATGCTCCGGGAGAAATTTCCAACACTAATACCCAGAACATGACCACGGCGGCCATCGACGGCACCACAACCAACGATAACCTCGACCTGACCCCCTACGCCGCCAATGCTCAGGCCACCGTTCGTACGCAGAATACGCAATCGACCGACCTGAACGGCGTTACCACCGATAACTACAGCCTCGGCTTCAGAGTCCAGGGCCTCGTCAAGTTGCCGGTCTCCGTCGAGATTGCCACCGATTCCGCTACGGGAGTCATTATTCCCGCCGACATAGCCACGGGTGCCTTCAATGGCAACAGCGACCAGTTCAAATACTGGCCCAATCTCAACGGCGACATTCCGGCGCAGGGCGACACATACAAGCTGAATGTTACCTATAGCGATGGCACCTCGAACTCCACCGCGAACAATCCCGCCAATCCGCTGATACTCACGGTCGGTGCGCCGCTGAATGCCTTTGCCACCAACCTTGCGCCCTCTGGCACCGGCGTCAGTGTACTTCCCGACTTCAGTTGGAACTACCTAACTGGCGCCAGCAGCAGCGACACCTATTCATTCCAACTGTGGACAAATTCCGGGAGCAGGATCTGGAAAATTCCCTCTGAGAACTCAAACTCCAACGGCTTCCCCAGCACCATATCGCCCGCTATCACCTACGGCGTCGACCCGACTGGAACGGGCGACCTGCCCTCCATACCCATCCTGAGCAGTGGCTCGACATACTGGTGGTCGATTCAGGCCTCAGACGCGAACGGCGACGAAGCTACGACGCAAGTCGCCTTCCAGACCCAGGGAACGCCGCTTTCGCTGCCCACCACAGATCCCAGCAGCTTGTCGACTACGACGGTCTCCGGCCAGTGGTACTACGGGTCGATCAGCGTTGTCGGCGGCATTGCTCCTTACAACTGGAGCGTGAATTGGAATTCCAGTAATGACAACCTGAATTGGTCCACAACCAACGACGGCTCTTCGCTGGTTATCAGCGGGGTACCCAGCCAGACCGGCACGGTCACCTTCCAGGCGGAGGTGAGCGACAGCAACGGCGTTAGCTCCGGGTGGCAGACCTATACCATCAACGTCATTGCGGGCAACATCAACTACTACCCGGTTTACGGGCAAATCAACTTCAATGGCTGCGGCACAGACGAACCGCCGGTTACGCTTACTCTCAGCGGCGGCGGAATTACCCAGACCGCGGTCTCCGATAGCACTGGCATGTATCAGTTCGCCAGCGTTTCCAACGGAACGTACACCATTACTCCCTCGATCACCGGGCCGACAAGTTCCTCCTTCTCGCCTGCCTCACTGCCCTTGACCGTGAACAGCTCTTACGTCAACGGCAATAACTTCAGCGCAACCGTGGGCTATACGGTCTCCGGCACGGTGGGTTACGACGGAGCAAAGTCCGGGCCTATCTATCTGGCGATGAATGGCTGCGGATCACCCACGCCCGGCACGGCCATCGTTGCGCCCGGAACCTTCACCATTCACGGCGTGCCGCCCGGCGTCTACTACTTGCAGGCCTGGATGGACAACCTCGGCAAGGGCGCACAGAATCTCTCCAACCCCTTGGGCAGAACCTCCAGCGTGGTGGTTCCCAACGCCAACAATGCGAATCTCACCATCGGTCTGACCGATCCAACTCCGGCCACCCTGAGTAACGCGTCCGGCATCGCTTCAGCCAATGGTTTCGCCGATGGTGCCGTTCTCACCTTCAGTCCTGACTATGAACAAAACGCTCTCGGTAATTGGGTGGAAGATGCGACCTCTTACACCGTTCAGTGGAGCACAACTCAGAACTTCAGCTCGGTTGCCGGTAGCGCGAACTTCCCGGCCTCCGGCTGGGCACCTGGCTACTGGATTCTGAATGCGGCCTCTGTCTCCGGCCTCACGCAAGGCAGCACCTATTACTTCCGCGTCCAAGGGGTTGCGGGAAGCTCCACCAGCAATTGGTCCAGTGTGATCGGCCCAGTAACCATCAGTGCGCCGACGGCCACCAATACCGTCACTGGCCAGATCACCTTCAGCCAGAAAGCAACGGGACCTCTCTATGTCGGCTTCCTCAACCAGAACACCGGGCAGGTATACCTCACTCAGGTGGGTAGCCAAGCCGCTCCGCCAGCCAGTCCGGCAAGCTACTCGCTCCAGGTTCCCAGCGGCAGTAACTACTTCTTCTTTGCTGCTCTCGATCAGAACAACGATGGACTGATTGATTCGGGAGACATCACCAACGTCAATGGCTATAACAAGATCGTGCCTGCGGTAAACATCTCAGGCGCGGCGACCGAAAACCTGACGCTGCCCAGCGGTAACAGCAATGCCGTGGTAAGAACTCAGAATTTATATCACTCAGGGCAGTCGTATAACCTCTTTTTGGATGTAACTTCGGTGGGCAAGCTGCCTATCGCCGTTGAACTGACTTCGGCACCTGCTGGATCTAATATAGTAGCGCCCGCTGACATCGCCTGGTGCTTCTCCTGCAGCTCGGAGGACGTCTTTAGCTCCTTTAACCCAAGTTATGGCTTTGGTTCAACCGCCCCGACGGTCGGCTCCAGTTATGGTCTCAAGATCAGCTACCCCGATAGAACGTCGGATACGGCTGCTCCGCAGGTGACAGCAGTGGTGCCCACCTGGACTGCCAACCTCTCTCCCGCCGGACCGCTAACCGCCATCAACAACTCACCTGACTTTACCTGGACCTATCCCACTGGAGCCAGTAACTACCTCTATAATTTCTGGCTGGGGAATAGCAGTTGGAATACAATCTGGTCGATTCCAAATCAGTACTCCGGCTCGAATGACTTCACCAGCACCCTTTCGTCCTCCCTCACTCTGGCTGGCAGTGATCCTACCGATCCAAGCAACAAACCCACTATCTCCGCTCTGACTACGGGAGCGCTTTATTATTGGGATGTCCAGTCCTTCGACACGCACGGCAACTATGCCACGTATATTGTGGACCTCATCTCCGGCTACACGGCGTTGGCGTTGCCCGCTGTAAATCCCAGTTCGCTTGGCTCTGCCTATCTGAACCAAAACTACACTGGCAGCATCACGGCCTCTGGCGGTTATGGTGGCTACTCCTACTCGGTCAACGCGGAATACAACATGAACTACTCTAATGTTTCCATTGGCAACGGCCTCCATGCCTCCAGTAACAATGGAGTGTTGACCATCAGTGGAACACCCAACGCGACGGGAGCGGTTTCCTTCTCGGTGTACGTCGTAGATTCAACGTGGTCAACCTATGTCGGCCCGGTCACCTACACCATCAACATCAACCAATACGCAAATGTCTCTCTGCCCGGCGGTAGCCAACTGGGAACGGCGTTCGTAAACACAGCCTACTCCGCGACGATCTCCGCTTCGGGCGGTGCTGGAGGCAACAACTATATGTGGACGGTGAACGGTCAGGCGATAACCGACTATGGAACTGTCACTCTGCTGAACCAGAACGGACTGACGGCCACCAACAAAGGCAACAATGAGCTGAGCATTGGCGGAACGCCCACCGCAGTCGAATCGGCCTCGCTGGATGTCGTCGTGACCGATACATTCAACACCAGTGGCACAACAGCAACGGCCACCTACACCCTGCCCGTTATCACCGGACCCAACGGCGCCAACAACAAATACCTCAGCGGAACCTATGTCTGCAAGTTCGACGGCTTCCAGGATAGTGACGGAGCGCGTTGGTCCTCACTGGCCAGCTTCCAGGCGGACGGTGAAAATGTCAATGGTTTCGGCCTTTTTAGCAGCGGTGTGTGGGATATGGCAAGGCACTCCGTCAACTCCCCGTCTTCGCCGATGTCAGGCTGGTTAAACGGAACTTATACCATAGGATCAGACGGCAACGGATTGTTGACCATGAGTTCGACCGTGACAACGGGTGGTTCAGGAGTCCGTTCAACGTCGTATGCGATTGCATTGAACAACACCGCCTCCGCTACGACTGCTACCGAGTTCCGCTTGATTGAAACCGACGATGTTGGCACGAATCCCTCTGGTCAGCACGGCGCAGGTGTTTGCTACCAGGCTATTTCAGCTGCCTTCGCTGTCAATACCGCCAACTCTTTTGTCTCCAGCACTACGACCGGCAACAGCTTCGTCTATGGTATGCAGGGCGAGGATGAAAGCGGGCTTCCCGAGGCTATAGCTGGGAGATCAGAACTCTCGCTTGAAACGGCTACTGGCGGCACTGGCGGCGCTCCTGGAGGAGTTTCCCTAGGCGAAGTCAATGACCACTTCTATATCAAGAAGACCAGCAACCAAGGCGTTTCTTGTACGAGCAGTTGCGGCACCTATACCGCGCCGGACGCCTATGGACGCATGACTAACTCGAGTTCGGTAGTTGTGCAAGGAGTTTCGTACACGTCTTCGAATGTTGTCTATATCATCGATGCCAATCGCGCTTTTATTATGACGACGAGCGGAGATGGCGGTGTACAGTCCGGTGATGCGCGCAAGCAGCAGCAAGGATCCACTTCAGCGAATAACAGCGCGGCTAATCTCCTCAACAGCAACTTCGTACTCTACACACAGGAGTACAAATACTCGAATGGCGGCGTTTCGGGCTACGACTCCATGGTCCTGCAAGGAACTGGCGACGGCGCCGGGAACATTACCGTCAATCAGAGCTATAACGACAGTGAGGGCACCTACAAAGTTGGCAATGAGAACGGAGGCCCGATCGCCGTTACGTTCGACGCCGCCAATCCTGGCCGCGCTACATTCTCGCCGGAGGGGGGCACGTTCTATCTGTATTTCTTCAACAACAACTCCGCTTTTGAAGTGGACTTCAATGGCAGCAATGGCAACCTGGAAACGGGCTGGATGGAGTCCCAGACGCAATCCACCTTCACCAATGCCAAACTTGGCGGCGATTACCTGACCGGCCCATTGCCGCTGATGAGCGCAGCCCAGAACGTTCAGATCGGCGAAGTTAACCTAAGTACGACCAGCAGCAGCGCCTTCACAGGCGAGTTGACCGAGGGCGGCGCTGGCGTATTTTCCTTCGATCAGCCCTTCAGCGGTCCGACTTACGCCTGGGATACAACGACAACCGCCAAGGGAACCTTCCTGATTCCTTTAGCCGGCATGAGTTGCGCGGTCATCAACCCGACAGAGGCGGTCTGCACCAATCAGACCGGCTTCCCGGCGATCACCATCTTCCAGCAATAAGCAACAGCAATCAGCAACCGTAAAAGGGCGGCCAACCATCCGGTTGGTCGCCCTTTGTTCTTTCATCCCGCGCTGTTAGACTTGAGGTACATGATTCTCCCGTTTGTCCGCGATATCTTCGCGGAGCTGGAGCACTCTTCCGGATTCGAACGCGTACGAAGGCATCTGAGCCTCGGTGCGGGGCGCAGACGTGTCTCTGGTCTTACCGCCACCGCGCGGGCCATCTATCTGCCGCTACTGGCGCGGGCCGCTCGACAGCCGGTCATCGTCGTTGTCGCCGACAACAAGGCCGCTGAGGCGCTGGAGCCAATGCTGCGGGCTGGCTGTGAGCTCACCGACGCTGTGGACCCCGCTTCCGTGGTGCGACTTCCTGCGCACGATGTCCTTCCCTTCGAGAATCTCTCTCCGCATCCTGACGTGCAGGAGCAGCGCGCGGCGGCCTTGTGGAAGCTGGCCACCGGGGCTGTCTCCATCCTCATTGCACCGGTCGAATCGGCGGCGCTCCGGCTCTTTGACCGCGATTACTATGCCGGTTTGGCCGTCACTCTCAAGCGCGGCGAAGAGGTGGATGTTGAGGTGCTCACCGCTCATCTGGCTGCGGTGGGTTATACGCAGATGGACCTGGTCGAGATGCCGGGGCAGTTTACGCGCCGCGGCGGCATTCTGGATGTGTATTCTCCGGAGTCCGACCGCCCCGTGCGCATCGAGTTTTTCGGCGATGAGATCGAGACCATCCGCAAATTCGATCCAGAGACGCAGCGCTCCCAGAGCGGCCTGGATGAAGCGCAGTTATTGCCGCTAACCGAGACGCCGGTCACCGAGCGCCTGCTGGCTGCCGTGCACGGGCGGCTCAGTCGGCAGCGCGTTGAGATGGAAGGCGCTCAGGAGGACTCCGAAGAAACTCAGCAGTTAGCCGATGACTTGGCCGCCGAAGCCGGAGTCAGTGTCTTTCCCGGTTGGGAGTTCTTCTCCGCAGTTGCCGGAGCAAATAAGTCTCTTCTAACTCTACTGCCTAAGTGCGCGCTCTTCATTGAAGAGCCAGCCATGGTGCGCAATCAGATTGATCGCTGGTGGAACAAGGTCGAGCAGCGCCACGAGCGCTCGGCGATGGGTTCGTTGATAACCCCGGAAGACATTTATCTGCGCCCAGAGATGTTGCAGGCTGCGCTGGACAGCCACATGGGACTCGACCTCGATCAACTGGGCGTGGTGGACGTGCTCGACGAGGACAACACGCTGGGCGAGATCGAGTTGAACACGCGTCCGACTCTCCGCTTTCATGGGTCGATTCCTGTGCTGACCGAGCAGTTGCGCACGCTGATGATGGAGGAGGCGCGCATCGTCTTAGCCGCGCCGCATCAAGGCGACGTGGAGCGGCTGGCAACCGTGCTGCGCGAGTATCAGATTCCTTACCGGCTGGGCAGCCGAAACCCGCACTCCAGCGAGACCATGCTCGATGAGTCGAGTTATCTGGCCAGCGACCTGCGCGTGCCGGTTATTGTGCGCTCACCGATTGCCTCCGGAGTAAGTTTTCTAGATTCGAATCTGATTCTTTTCGGTGCCAACGACTTATCAGATGACGCCGATGTCGCGGCTCGTCCAGAGCCGAAGCGCTCGAAAACAGCGGCCTTTGTTTCGGATTTCCGTGACCTGACCGTCGGCGATTACGTGGTTCACGTCGAGCATGGAATTGCGCAATATCAGGGTCTCAAGGAAATTACGCAAGACGGGCTTTCAGTCGAATTCATGATCCTGGAGTTTGCCGAACAGGCGAAGCTCTATGTTCCTCTTACACGCCTGGATCTAATTCAAAAGTATCGCTCGACAGACACCGGACCCGCGCCCACGCTTAACCGGCTTGGATCGCAGCAGTGGGCCAAGACCAAGGCGCGCGTCCGCAAGGCCATGCAGGACATGACCGGCGAGTTAGTCAAGTTATACGCCGAGAGGACCACGGCGCAAGGAACATCTTTTTCCAAAGACAATGCATTTCAGCGCGAGTTCGAGGATTCCTTCGACTATACCGAAACCGAAGACCAGTTATCCGCGATTCGAGCTATCAAATTCGACATGGAATCCACTCGCCCCATGGATCGCCTGCTCTGCGGCGATGTAGGCTACGGAAAAACTGAAGTAGCCATGCGGGCGGCCTTCAAGGCCGTTCAGGATGGCAAGCAGGTCGCGGTGCTTACCCCGACAACTATCTTGAGTTTTCAGCACTTTGAAACCTTCAAGAAGCGTTTCTCGCAATTTCCTGTTACCGTCGAAATGATCTCTCGCTTCCGTACAGCGAAAGAACAAAAGGAAATTGTTGCGCGCGTGGAGACAGGCAAGATCGACATACTGATCGGCACACACCGGCTGTTATCGAAAGACATCAAGTTCCAGGATATAGGCCTGTTGATTGTAGATGAGGAACAGCGCTTCGGTGTGCGCCACAAGGAACGCCTCAAGCAGATGCGCAAGGAGATTGACGTACTGGCGATGAGCGCCACACCGATTCCGCGCACCCTGCACATGTCGCTCGTTGGCCTGCGAGATATGAGTGTCATTGAGACACCGCCCAAGGACCGCATGGCGATTCAGACTGTCGTGGCAAAGTTCGACGAGAAGATCATTCGCTCTGCAGTTGAGGTCGAGTTAGAACGAGGCGGTCAGGTCTACTTTGTGCATAACCGCGTCGAATCGATCTACGAGTTAGCTGCGCGGATTCAAGAGTTAGTTCCAGCGGCGCGTGTTGTTGTTGGGCACGGCCAAATGGGGGAAACCGAGTTAGAACGCGTAATGCTGGCTTTCATGAATCACGAGTACGATGTTCTGGTAGCGACGACGATTATCGAAAACGGTCTGGATATTCCCCTTGCGAATACCATGCTCATCAACCGAGCCGACCGTCATGGGCTGAGTGAGTTATACCAGTTGCGCGGAAGAGTGGGCCGCTCCAATCGGCGAGCCTATGCTTATCTGCTGATTCCCCCTGAGAAAGAATTGACGGAGATTGCGCGCCGCAGATTGGCTGCGCTGAAGGAGTTCAGCGATCTTGGAGCGGGTTTTAAGATTGCGGCGCTCGACCTGGAGTTGCGTGGCGCGGGCAACATGCTTGGCGGCGAGCAGAGCGGGCACATTGAGGCCGTTGGCTTCGAGCTATACACATCTATGCTGGAAGCCGCCGTCAAAGAGATGAAGGGCGAATCGAGCGAGGAGAGACCGGCGACGCAACTTAATCTCGGCATAGCGCTACGCATCGACGAGAGTTATGTGCCGGAGGAGAATCAGCGGCTGAGGCTCTACAAGAAGATAGCTGGAGCAGTGAGCGAATCGGCAGTGAGCGAAGTTCGCTCGGAGATGGAAGACAGGTACGGCGCTTTGCCCGATGCGACGGTTTATCTTCTAGAGGCTTCGCTGATCCGCTTGGAATGCGAGCGGATTGGTATTGCGCAGGTTGACCGCAAGCGCGCGGAATTGCAGATTCGTTTTACCGAGAATGCCGCCATCGATCCGCAGCAGTTGATGCGATTGGTGGCGCGGAACGCTAAACGCGGCGCGCAGTTCACACCGCAGGGCCTTTTGAAGTATCCTTTGTCTGCTACGCGCAACGATGATCTCCTGCTGGAGATTCGTGATTTGATTGAAAAACTTGCACCCGCACCGGTAAATGTATGAGGCATTTTTGGAATATGAGAAGAGATGCGATGAAAAATGTCTGCGGATTTGTGATGATTGGAGTTTTTATGACTTCGGCGATTTTTGCTCATGCTGCGAATGAAGATTGGAAGCAACAGTTCCAAAGGCTCTCGGATGAGTACTTCGATCAGGTGTATTTTCATTATCAGCCTACTCAGGGTACACTGGTTGGCTATCACCAGTACGATGCGCAACTCGAAGATAACTCGCGCAAGAATATTGATGCGGAGATAAGCGTGCTCAGAGCATTGGAAAAGCGAATCGAAGCGATCCATCCGGTTGCCTCGTCGGACAGTTTTGTCCCGCGCACCGATCGCGAGATAGTGCGGGCAAATATTCGCTCCCGGCTGCTTACTCTGGAAGTCATTCGTCCGTGGGAGAAGAACGCGGACGATTATTCAAGCACTTGTGCGAATGGTGCATTTTCGCTGATGGAGAGGAAGTTTGCTTCTCCCGACGAGCGGTTGCGCTCACTGGTTGCGCGCGAAAAGCAGATGCCTGCTTTGTTGGCCGAGGCGCGTGTGAATCTGAAGAATCCTCCGCGAGTTTTTACCGAGATTGCTATTGAACAGTTACCGGATATTGTGAGTTTCTTTGAGCGGGATGTTCCTCTGGCCTTTGCCGATGCAAAAGATGCATCACAGAAGGCGGAGTTTACACAATCGAATGCGGCGGTCATTGCGGCCTTGAAAGATTATCTTGGCTGGTTGAAAACGGATTTGCTTACTAAGTCAAACGGGGACTTTCGCATCGGAGCGGAAACATTCTCAAAGAAGCTTCAGTATGACGAGATGGTTGATTTGCCTCTGGATAAACTGCTTGAAATCGGATGGGCTGACATGAAGAAGAACCAAGCGCACTTCAAAACAGTCGCCAAGGAACTGGAACCCAATAAGAAGCCGAGCGCAGTTCTTGAGGAGTTAGGTGCGAATCATCCCGCGCCAGATCAACTGCTGAACAGCTTCCGCGCAACCTTCGATGGACTTATTAGTTTTATCCGCGCACATCATATTGTTACGATTTCATCAAATGTGCGGCCCATCGTTGAAGAGACACCGCCTTTTATGCGCGCGACGACCTTTGCTTCGATGGATACGCCGGGACCGTTTGAAACTCACGCGACCGAGGCTTACTTCAATGTAACTCTGCCCGATCCGACTCTGAAGCCGGAAGAGGCGGAAGGCTTCATGCATTCCTTCAATGTCGGCACGGTGATTTCAACGGCGGTGCATGAAGCTTATCCGGGGCATTACATTCAGTTTTTGTGGCTACCGCAGGCGCCGAGCCGCGTGCGCAAGATATTGGGCGCGAATACAGACATTGAAGGCTGGGCGCATTATACCGAGCAGATGATGCTTGATGAGGGATATGGCCAACCCGGCGCAGGGGCAAAGGATGAGCGCGAAGCGAAGTTTCTTCGCCTGGGCCAGTTACAAGACGCACTGCTCAGGAACGCGCGGCTGATTGTAGGCATTCAAATGCACAGTGGAAAGATGAGCTTTGACGAGGCCGTCGAGTTTTTCCAAAAGGAAGGTTACCAGTCCAAGGAAACAGCAACGATGGAGACCAAACGCGGAGCGGGCGATCCAACTTATCTCTATTACACGCTGGGCAAGTTGGAGATCATGAAGCTGCGCGAGGATATGAAGAAGAAGCAGGGCGCGGCTTTTTCTTTGGAGAAATTCCATGATGACTTTCTGAAGCAAGGTTTTCCGCCCATCAAGATTGTACGCGAGGCGATGATTGGGGATGATTCACCGGCGTTGTGAGCGACGTGAACTACAATCTTTGTGCTTTGGCCGTTTGAATTGTTACCTTTCCAGGTCTAAAAATCGAGAGCTGGGGCATCCAGTTCTTGTTTTATGAAGAAGAAGGAGTTGCAATGAATAAGAAAGTTAAGATAGCGGTTTTTCCAGCGGGCGGGTTAGGTACGCGATTTTTGCCAGCCACCAAGGTAATTCCCAAAGAGATGCTGGCATTGGTTGACAAGCCTGTCATTCAGTACGGAGTGGAAGAAGCGATAGCATCGGGAATCGAGCATATTATCATCGTCACCGGACGCGGAAAAGGCGCGATGGAGGACCACTTCGACCATAGCTTCGAGCTTGACGCCGCGCTGGAACGCAAGGGCAAGCATGAACTGCTAGCGGTTTCGCGCGGCGTTTCTTCTTTGGCGCGCATCAGCTACGTGCGTCAAAAAGAGCCGCTTGGATTGGGGCACGCCGTGCTTTGCGCGAAGAACCTGGTTGGCGATGAACCATTCGCCGTCCTTCTTCCAGATGATGTGATCGACGCCGAAGTGCCGTGCCTCAAGCAAATGCTGGCCGTCTATGACGAGCGGGGTGGCTCGGTTCTGGCGGCGCAGACCGTCGAGGGCGAGGGAATCAGTGCCTATGGCGTGCTAGCCGGCGCTGCTGATTTCAGCAATGGAAGAATCTATAATTGCACTGGTATGGTGGAAAAGCCCAAGTTTGCCGACGCACCTTCGAAGCTGGCCATCGTGGGTCGCTATATACTGACTCCGCGAATCTTCGAGTTATTAGAGCAGACAAAGCCGGGAGCGGGCGGTGAGATACAACTTACAGATGGCATCAAAGCGCTGCTCAAGCTGGAAAAGGTTTTTGGATATGTCTTCGAGGGAAAGCGGTACGATGTCGGCGATAAGTTCGGAATGTTGCAGGCGACAGTCGAGTTTGCACTCAAACGCAGCGATCTTGGACCGCAGTTTCGCACATATTTGAAGGGGCTGGAGTTATAGGTTGCTGTTTGAGATTCGTGGACTCCCACCCTAGCCGCAAAAACAAGTACGCGGCGAGGGTGGGGCACCCAAATTATTCGTACAACCGGCTTCCATTAAAACAGCGGCGTCTGCCGTCCCGGCATTGTCAGCCCGAAGTGTTCATAAGCCAGGCGCGTGGCGACGCGGCCTCTGGGTGTGCGGTCGAGGAAGCCGATCTGAATGAGGAATGGCTCATAAACTTCTTCCAGCGCATCCTGCTCTTCGGCCAGTGTCGCGGCCAGCGTACTCAGCCCAACCGGCCCGCCATCATATTTCTGAATGATGGCCAGCAGCAGCTTGCGGTCGATCTCGTCGAAACCGTGGGCATCCACTTCCAGCATGGTGAGCGCGGCGTTGGCGGTGGGGCGGTCGATGACTCCAGAGCCGCGCACTTGGGCGTAGTCGCGCACCCGGCGCAGCAGGCGGTTGGCAATGCGCGGTGTCCCGCGAGAGCGCAGTGCGATCTCAGCAGCGCCGTCTGTGTCAATGGGAATGCCCATCACCTCGGCCGAGCGCTCAACGATGAAGCGCAATTCGTCCTCGGTATAAAACTCCAGGCGCAGGAGAATTCCAAAGCGCGACCGCAAAGGCGACGAGAGCAGGCCCGGCCGCGTGGTGGCGCCGATGAAGGTAAACGGCCTGATCTCCATCACATGCGTGCGCGCCGCCGGACCCTGGCCAATGATGATGTCCAGTTTATAGTCTTCCAGAGCGGTATACAGCTTTTCTTCCAGAACCGGCTGCATGCGGTGGATCTCGTCCAAAAAAAGCACCTGCCGCTCGCGCAGGTTGGTCAGAATCGCCGTCAGGTCGCCTTGAATCTGCAATGCTGGGCCGGAGGTCTGCTGGAAGCCCACATCAAGCTCATTGGCAATAATCGTGGCCAGCGTCGTCTTGCCCAAGCCGGGAGGGCCGAAGAGTAGCACGTGGTCCAGCGCCTCTCCGCGGGATTTGGCGGCTTCCAGCGCTATGGCCAACTGCTCCTTGGCCTTGGACTGGCCGATGAATTCGCGCAGCCAGCGCGGGCGCAGTTTCAGTTCAAAGCCCTGTTCTTCGTCGGCGCGCGAGGCGCTGACCAGCCGTTCCGGCGTATTGTCGCGTGCAATGGCCATGCTGTTGTGAAGTGTAGCCGCTCCAGGCCAGATGGAGCAAAACGCCGCATCCAGCGTGTGTCTCGCAAGCCGGGACGCCTCCCCCGCCAGAGCAAGGCGTTCCGGCCGGCGCACGCTGCATATTGACTGTCTTGATTCCGATAAAATGGCCTGTTTTTTCACATTGGGCCCACTGGTAATTTGAAGGCATATAGTCGAATATGGAAGTGATTCTGTGGCGGCTCTCATGCGGAGCTGAGGCTATTGGAATCGTAAGGAGACCTTCATGTTCAAACGCCTCTGCTTCGGAGCGATTCTGCTCGCCGGACTTGTTCTGTCCTTTAACGGCTGCAACACCGAAACTTCATCTGGCCTGACCACCATCGTTATCAGTCCGAGTGGTGCCACTGCGGTTACGGTGACGCTGGCGCCTCCGGGAATGCAGCAGGGGCACACGCAGTTCACGGCCATCGGCTACTACGGCCATGCGGGGCATCAGAGCACGAAGGATATTACCAGCCAGGTCACCTGGTCTTCCAGCCTCACCCAGGTGGCGAATATCACGACTTCCGGAATGGCCACGGCTACCGGTTACAACAAGGCTACCGGTGAGCAGTGGACAGGGTATACGAATATCACCGCCAGCGCGCCGGGATTCAACGGCACGGTTGTCAGCAACTCAGCGACCTTTACCGTGACCGCTTGCGGATCATGCGGTGCTGACGACGTTTCCGCGATCGCCATCGTTCCGGCTGCGCAAACAGTGGCTTCCTTGGGTGCCACCGTGCAGTTTGTGGCGTACGGCTTGACCATCGGCGGCGAAACAGAGATTCTGAACGGGGTCTCCGGGCTGTCATGGTCTTCCAGTCTTCCGGGCGTGGCCCCAAATCCATCGCAAGCCGGCCAGACCACTGCAAACACCGCAGGCGTAACCACCATTACGGCGACCTTTACCAACACCGACACCTCCAGCGCCATTGGCACCGCAGTCCTCACCGTGGCGCCCTCCACCATCACCCCTGTCTCGTCCTCCGCGCCGCTGACCTCCGTGACCATCTATCCGCCAACACCGACGGTCTCCGTGCCTGGTCAATCTAGCCAACTGCTGGCCATCGGAACCTTCTCCACCACTCCCACCACGCAGGACGTGACCGCTGGCATCACAGCTCTCGATGGCGTTTCCGGCAACAACATCACTACCAGTTGGAGTTCCAGCGATCTTGGAGTGGCCACGGTGGCCACGGTTCCGGGAGCCTGCCCTGCGCAGGTAACAGGTGCAATATCCTGCACCCTTTCCGCCTGCCCTGCGGGTACAAAGGGCGAGACCTGCACCACCTGTGTAACCCCAGCCACAGCCTCAGGTATTTACTGCGCCACCTCAAATCTGGTCACGCCCATCGGCACCGTCACCGGTGTCGGCAAGGGAAGCAGCGTGATATTAGCGATCTCCGCGAATCCCGATAAAACGCTGGTGCCCGCCAGCACCACTTTCCAGGTTTTGGGCGGAAGTACAGAGGCCTATACCGCGCTGACCATCTACCCCAGCGGACAAGCTGCTACGGCACCAGCTCAACAGAGCCAGTTCATGGTTTTGGGCACGGATGGTACGACCGGACAGACTATCGATATCACAGACCAGGTCCAGTGGTGCTCAAGCAACCCCACAGTTGCCACGATTGGAAGCACAAGTACAATCGCTACGACTGCCGATTGCGCAAACGACAATAAGATGCTCAGCACTCCACCTACGCTTCCCGCTCTGGATCCGGCTACTCCCGGTGTGGCTACCGCTTTGGCTTCTGGCAATACCAACATCACCGCAATCTACACCAATAAAAACGGCGGAGGTCAAGTCGTCGCGGCAGCAACCTACTCCGTGACCATCGGAAAGGCGCAGGAGCCGCTGATCGCGATCAATATCATACCGGGCGGCATAGCGGTTACCACCAAAGGGCAATCCGGACAATTCCTTGCCTTTGGTACTTACTCGACCACGCCAACCGTTCGCGATTTGACGGATAAGGTTACCTGGTATACCTCATCTCCGGAACTTGCATCGATTGAATCTTCAGGCGCCTCTGGAGAGGCTGGCGGTATAGCTACGGCGATGGGATATACAGGCGATGCCAGCATCTATGCCTTTGGTTCGAATCCGGATTCCACTGTTGTCTACTCCGACGCTGTGACATTCACTTGCAAAGATCCCGTTACCAGTATCTGCGATGCGGGTCCAGCTCCCGTTTTGTTGGCAACGTTAACTGTCTTTAACAGCGGTCAAATTTATGACACAGGCGAAAACCAAACCACTTGGCTGGTGACCGCTCCCGACGATCAGGGCAAGCCGAATCTGATCCACTGCGGTCCTGGCTCAGCGATCGCAGGCTTGGGGAACTCGGTCTGCACAGGAACCTATGCAGTAGATTCCAACGTGGAATTGACTGCATATTTGGCTGATCCGGCAACGGGAACGCAGATTACTGTCGATAAAACTTTTGGTGGCTGGTCGGCAAATTGTGGCGAAACGACTAAAACAACAGCCTTCACAGTAGCCGGAGTGACGTTTGGAACGGGTATTGCAACTATCACGGCGGCCAATTCTATGTCGGCGGGAGATTCGGGAGTATTTGCGAATCTTACCGGAGATGCGGCTGTCCTGAATGGACAATACTTTACTGTTACCTCTGCAAGTGCTAATGACTTTCAAGTCACGTATAAGGGAGCAACGGCAGGGAGTCTAATTCAGACCGGAGGAACATTCACAATAACAACGGTGGTGTACAACCAGGACTTGCTTTCGACATGCACCCTTCCCGTCAACACCAATACCTCCGTGGGCGCGATCTTCTACAGCCTTTCTCTGAGTTGCCCAGCAACGACGAGCGGCACGGTCGGCACTTACTTTACTAGCGGCCCGATTTCGGTGAGCAATGGAACACCGCCATATACCTTCTCGGTGGTGGGCACGCCTCCGGCGGGGTTGTCGTTGAGTCCGCTCACCCCAACGACAACGGCCACCGTGACGGGCACGCCAACGGCTCCGTCGGGTTCAGGCACGCCGTTTGTTCCCGGTCCCTTCTACATCACGGCGACGGATGCAAACGGCACTCAAACCTCAACCGCATCGGCTTGCGCCATCACGATCAACAAATAACCGGGGTTCGCTCAACCCGCCAACAACAAAGCCGCCCTACGGGGCGGCTTTGTTGCGTAGGGAAGTGAATTCAATTTGTGGGAAGCTCATCCGCCGCATAGAATCGTTCTAGGAAGAAGGAGCGCCAGAGTTGATGACAGGATTGCTGCGGATGCGCCGATCTGTCTGGGGATTTGCACTGCTGGCCTTGACCGGCCTGGGCTGGGCCGCCGCTACAGAGAGCCAAGATGTGCATACCAATCCGTTGAACCGCGACCCGCTGGTCCGCGAGGCCTTCGAGCACTTCTACAACCTGGACTATCCGGGCGCGGTGGAGCGCTTTGGGCGCTTTCATGCGGCGCATCCCGGCGACCCGCAGGCCACCGCTCTGCTGCTTAACGCCGAGCTTTTTCAGGAGCTTTACCGGCTTGATCTGCTGGACACTACCTTCTATGCGAATGACGGCTTCCTCACCGGTCGCCATGCCACCGAGGAAGATCCAAAGACCCGCGACCGCATTCTGGCTCTGGCCGATGAGGCCATCCACGAGGCCGATTGGCGGATCAGCCGCAATCCCAACGACATCGACGCGCTTTATGCGCGCGGCTGGGTCTACAGCCTCAAATGCACGTATCTGGCGATGGTTGAGCGGGGCTACGGCGCGGGCTTCCGGCTGGCCACCAAGGCCAAGGACGACGAGAGCCGCGTGCTGCAGATGGACCCGCAATATGTGGACGCCAAGCTGGTGGCTGGAGTCTATGAGTACGTGGTAGGCGCGCTGCCCTGGCCCTTCAAAGTTCTGATCGGCTTTGCGGGCATCACTGGCTCAAAGACGCATGGGCTATTGATGCTCAACGATGACGCTCATCGCGGTGTGGTTACCAGCGTCGAAGCGCGCACGGTGATTGCTCTCTTCCTGCGCCGCGAGGCCCGCTACAAAGAGGCGATTCAGGTGGTGCGCGGCCTCAGGAACCAGTACCCGCATGACTTCCTCTTCTGCCTGGAAGAGGCCAATCTGCGCAGGGACGCGGGCGAGGGTATGGCCGCCGTGACGGCCTATCAGGAGATTGTCTCCGACAGCGCCAAGCCCGGCTACTACGCCGAAGCGCGGCTGGAACTGGCTTATTTCGGCCTGGGCGACGCACTGCACGGCCAGCGCCATTCCAGTGAAGCGGCGCAGGCCTACGAGCAGGCTGCGCGGACGAAAAACGTAGGCTCGGAGTTGAAGATACGGTCGCTCTTGGCCGCCGGCGAGTGCCGCGACCTGAATGGTGAGCGTTCGCTCGCCGTCAAGGACTACCAAATGGCCATTGACGCCGCTCCCAACACCAGCCGCGCTGACACAGCGCGCAAGCATCTGCGCAATCCCTATACCGGGAACTGAAGCCGTTTCGTTAAAAATCCTCCGTGGATTCGACGGCGGGCAGGATGTCGTCCTCGCGGGCCATCCAGACGTAGAGGGTGGGCAGCAGGAAGACGCCGATGACGAGGTTGGCCAGCAGTCCGCCGACGATGACGATGGCGAAGGGACGCTGCGAATCGGAGCCTATGGCGTGCGAAAGCGCGGCGGGCAAGAGGCCCAAAGTGGCCACCAGCATGGTCATCATGATGGGCCTGAGGCGCAGCACCGCGCCCTCGACGGCGGCTTCGACGATATGCTCCTGCGTGGACTCTTCCATGCCTTTGCGGCGTGCGCGGAGCTGGTTGATGAACTCGATCATGATGACGCCGGTCTGCACGCTGACGCCGAAGAGCGCCAGAAATCCGACGGCTGAGGAGACGGAGAAGTTGGTGTGCGTAAGGAAGAGCGCCAGCGGCCCGCCGATGGAGGCCATGGCCACCGAGACGAGGATCAGCATCGCCCACTTGAAAGAGCGGAACATGGTGTAGAGGATGAGGAAGATGGCCATGATGGTGATGGGAATGACGATGTCCATGCGCTTGTCGGCGCGCTTCTGGCTCTCGTATTCTCCGGCCCATTCAAGGTGGTAGCCAGCGGGCAGCGCGATGTTGCGGTTGACGGCGCGGATGGCCTCTTCGACTGTGCTGCCTAGATCGCGCCCACGGACGGAGTATTTGATGGCGATAAAGCGCTGGCCGCCCTCGCGATAAATCTCCTCGGCACCGTCGTCGGCAGAGATTTTGGTCAGTTGCGCCAGTGAAACGCGCTCGCCGGAGGGCGCAAGCAGACGGACATTTTCGATGGCCTCGCGGGTGTCGCGGAAGTGCTGCTGATAACGCAGCGTCACGTCAAAGCGGGCCTCGCCCTGCTGGAGCTGCGTGAGCGCGTTGGCTCCGACGGCGGTCTGAATGGCGTCCTGAATGTCGGCGACGTTGATGCCCCAGCGGGCGGCGGCGGCGCGGTCCACGGTGTAGTTCAGGTTGGGCTGGCCGATGATGCGGAAGATGCCTAGATCCTCGACACCTTTGATGGCGGCCATCTGCGCTTGAATCTGCTCGGCCTTGTGCTCCAGGGTGCGCAGATCGTCGCCATAGAGTTTGACGGAGAGTTCGCCTTTGACGCCGCTGACGGCTTCTTCCATGTTGTCGGAGATGGGCTGGGAGTAATTCCAGAGAACGCCTGGAAATTTCTGCAACTCCTTGTCGATGGCGGCGATCAGGGCTTCTTTGTCCTGATGATAGACGGGACTCCACTGCTCTTTGGGCTTGAGATCGACAAAGTATTCGGTGTTGAAGAAGCCAGCGGTGTCGGTGCCGTCATCGGGGCGGCCGGTCTGGCTGATGACCTGCGTGACCTCAGGGAAGGATGCGATTGCGACGCGGGCTTTGTTGGAGAAGTTGATCGAGGCGGTGGGGCCTTCGCTGGGCGGTAGCGTGCCGCGCACCCAGATGGCGCCTTCGTCCAGATGCGGCAGGAACTCCGAGCCGATGGGACCGCCGAAGGTGAGATAGAGGGCGACGGCGAAGAGAACAGTGGCGATGCCGAGGGTAGTGCGGCGATGCAGAATGGCTTGGCGGACCGCGACGCGGTAGTGATCGGTGAGCCAGACCAGGATCGGATTGTGCCACTCTTTTGCGCCTTTGCTGAAGACCATGCCAGCCAGTACCGGAGCGACAAACATGGCGAAGCCGAGCGCGCCGATCAGAGCGAAGGTGACGGTCCAGGCCATGGGTTTGAAGAGACGACCCTCGACGGCTTGCAGCGTGAAGATGGGCAGGTAGGCGGTGATGATGATGCCGCGGGCGAAGAAGACGGGGCGCTGGACCTCATGCGCGGCTTCGCGGATGCATTGCGCGGGAACAGTCGTTTCTTGGTTCTTGGCCAGATGGCGGACGATATTCTCAATCATTACCACCGAGCCATCGACGAGCATACCGAAGTCCAGCGCGCCCAGCGAAAGCAGGTTGGCAGGAATGTGCGAGAGGTCGAGGCAGATGCTGGCGAACATCAGCGCAAAGGGAATGGTGAGGGCGACGATGATGGCGCCGCGGATGTTGCCCAGGAAGAGAAAGAGAATGATGGAGACGAGCAGCATTCCCTCGGTCAGATTGTGCTCGACGGTGTCGACGGTGAAGCGGACCAGGTCGGAGCGGTCAAGGAAGGGAACGACCTTGACGCCTTTGGGCAGAATGCCGGGGTGGTCCTTGTCGCCGTTGAGGCGCTTGACTTCGGCGTGTATGCCGTCGAGGACGGGGTCGGAGTCGTCGCCTTTTTGCAGCAGCACGATGCCTTCGACGGTGTCGGGGTTGTCGATGATCTGGCTGTCGTCGTAGACCTTTTTGCCGTTCACGATGGCGTAGGGCTTGGCGGTTCTGCCGATCTGGCCGAGGCGAATCTTGGGGCCTTGGGTGACGGTGGCGATATCCTTGATCTTGATGGCCGCGCCGTTCTGGGTTTTGACGACGGTGTTCTCTATATCTTGAACGGTCGAGAAGAGGCCGACAGATTGGACGTTGATCTGCTGCGCGCCCTGCTCGATGAAGCTGCCGCCGCCGTTGGTGTTGTTGGCGGAGATTTGTTGCTCGACTTGGCCAATACTTAATCCATAAGCAACGAGCTTCTCCGGATCGAGCTTGATCTGGTACTCCTTGGTGGGACCGCCGAAGCTGGAGACATCGACGACGCCAGGGACGCTCTTGAAGGATTTTTCCAGCGTCCAATCTTCGAGGGATTTCTTCTCCATTACGTCGTAGGCGGGGTTGGTGCTTTCCAGCGTGTACCAGTAGATTTGGCCGACGGGACTCCAGTCGGTTCCCATCTGCGGGTTGAGACCGGCGGGTAGACTGACCTGGCCGAGGCGCTCCATGACGTGTTCGCGGTTGGTGTCGCCGCTGGTGCCGTCGTCAAAGACGAGCATCAGATTGGAGAGTCCTGCCAGTGTCTCGGAGCGGAGATGAGCAAGGTGAGGGATGCCAGCCATCTGATTTTCAATCGGGACGGTGACCTGGCGCTCGATCTCTTCCGCCGAGCGGCCTGGCCACTGGGTGATGATCTGGACGTAGTTGTCGGCCACGTCTGGATAGGCCTCGATGGGCAGGGCGCGGAAGCTGATGATGCCCCAGCCGGTGAGCAACACGACTGCGCCGAGGACCAGCCAGCGGCTTTTGAGCGCGAAATCGACGAGTGCGCGAATCATTACTGAAACCTCAGATCAATCTTGTTCATCAACTCAGATTCCCTCAGGGGCTTTCAGCCTGCGGGGAATCCCGTTTCTAGTTCGTAACAGCTTTGCAATAGCCATGCTTTGTAACAAGGGCACGACTTTAGTCGGGCCAAAAACAATCCATCTGAAATCCGGCTTTAGCCGCTGCGGTCAGACAAGCTACTGAATACTAGTACCGCAGGGGCTAAAGCCCAACATATTCCTGTTGCCTTTTTGGCCCGACTAAAGTCGTGCCCTTGTTACAAAGCGGATGATTGAAACTCCTATTACTGATTGATGCTCCTGCTATTGATTGATACTCCTTCTACTGATTTCCAGCGGTTTCCAAAAGCAATGCATTGCCGACGATTTGCTGGTCGGGCGCGAGGCCGGAGAGAATCTCCTGTCGATTGCCGTCGAGCATCTTTCCGGCGTGGACTTCTGTGCGCTTGAAATGATTGCCGCCTGCGGGCTGGAAGACCCAGTCGCGGTCGTGCAAATGAAGAATCGCCTCGGCGGGAACGACGGCGTGCGTCTCTTTGGCGCGGCTGGTGAAGGTGGCTGTCGCGAACATTCCCAAGCGCAGGAAGCCGGGATTGGCGACTTCGATGCGGACCTTGGCGGTGCGTAGCGTGGGATCAAGTATCGGACCAATGTCGCTGATGACTCCGCTCAAGGGGCGGTCGGGGAAGGCGTTGAGTTTGATCTTCGCTTCCTGACCAAGTTGAAGGCGGGGAATGTCATTCTCGAAGACGTCGCAGACGATCCAGACGCGAGAGAGATCGGCGATGGTAAAGGCTGTGGCCGAGCCGGAGAGGCTGACGCCGGCGGCGGAGGCGTTGGTGACGTTCTGCGCCACAATCACTCCATTGACAGGCGCGTAGACGTTGACGACGCTCGTGGGGTGCGCCTTGTCCACGCCGAGGGTTTTCAGTTGCTCTTCGGCGGCGGTCAGGTCGGCCTTGGCGTCCTTTTCGGCATCCTCGGCGGCTTCGAGCTGGGCCTGGGAGATAGCACCGTGATGCAAGAGGTCGTCGGCGCGCTTAAAGGCTGTGGCGGCCAGATGCTCGTCGTTGGAGGCCTTCAGGTAGGCGTTGAAGGCAGCGGTAATATCCGGGCTTTGGACTTTGAGGAGAAGCTGGCCTTTCTTGACGTTGTCGTCGAGGCGGGCTTTGATGTCCACCACGCGGCCATTGGCCAGCGAGATGACGGGAATCTCGCGGCTGACGTCGGGAAAGACGCTGCCGGTGGCCGTCAGCTCGGTGGCAGATTCGATCTGGCCAGCGGTGAGGATAGGGAACTTGGCTGCATCGCCAGGATCGACGGTGATCAGATTCATGTCGGCCACTTGGACGACCTTGGGCGCTGGCGCGCTGCCGCTGTCGTCTTTACCTTTGCAGCCGGAGAGGACGGCGAGGATCGACGCAGAAAGCACGAGAGCAAATGATCTGAAGCGAAGACCACTGCATGGTATCCCACCCATTCCGCAAAGGACGCGGAATGGATGGGGCACCCAGCATCCAGAGATGAGACGCTGTTTTGTGTCAGGGCACGACTTCAGTCGTGCCGCAAATGCCGCTAAATAAATGCGGGGCTTTAGCCCCTGAGGGAATGTCTCTTCAATCATTGAATGACCTCGCGTCCGACGGCCAGATTCAGTTGTCCGGCGGCGGTCAGGGTTGAGCCTATCAGTTGCAGGTAGGCCAATTGCACGGTCCGGTAGTCGCTCTGCGCGTTCAGGAAGTCCATCAACGATGCGCCGCCGTGTTCCCAGGAGTAGGTCACGGTGTCGCGAACGCGGAGTGCCTGCGCCTTGTACTGCACCTTGTAGGGCCGGAGCAGTGCCAGGCTGCTTTCAAGTTGTGCGTAGGCTGAGTCCACGTCGCTGAAGACCTGGGCGCGGGAGGCTTCGGTCAACTGCTGATTGCGGCTGATGTCGATCTGGGTGCGCTGCTTCTCGCCCTGGTTCTTGTCGAAGATGCGCAGCGGAATGCTGACGCTGGCACCCACCGTATCTCTGGCGTAAGGATTGTTGAAGGCGGGATTGTAGGTGTACCAGGCGGCGAAGGTTGGATCGGCGGAGCCGTTGGCGATGGCCAATTTGTGGTTGGTCTGCGCCTGCTGGATGGATTCGAGCGCGGCGCGCAGGTCAGGGCGCTGGTCAAGGGCAATCTGGCGGAAGTCTTCCAGCGGCTTCAGATCATCAGTGAAGTCGAAGACGCCGGTCACATCGAAGCGCTCGACCGGCGTGCGGTCGTCGAGCAGTTGCTGAAGCTGAATCTTCGCCGTGCGCAGATTGACGAGGGCGCTCTGAATCTCTACTTCATATTGGACGCGCAGCAGCTCGATGCGGTCGAGATCGATCTGGGCGATGTCGCCGGCGTGTAAGCGGTCACGGCTGATCTGGATGATCTTGTCGTAGTAGGCCAAGTCGGCTTGGGCCAGCTCCAGTACCGCTTTGGCTTGCAGAGTATCGACGAAGGCCGTGCGCAGATCGAAGAGCAGATTGCGCTCCAGGTCTTCATGCTGCGAGCTGGCGATCTGCGTGCCTTCCTTGGCGCTCTGAAGGCGCAGTTCGCGCTTGCGCTCCCGTTCATGCAGGTAGTTGATGCTGGGAACAAGCTGCGTGCCGGTCAAAGGCTGCCAGTGGGTTGCCTGTCCGGGAGCGTTGTGCGGCACAATCTGCAATCCATCGCTGGAGAGGCCCACCGTTGGATTGGGGCGCAGAAAGGCGGTAACCTCTGCGGCTTTCATTTCGTCCACGCCGAGAGCGTCGGCACGCAGCGCGGGGTTGGCGGCTTCAAACTTTGCTTTGGCCTGATCCCAGGTCAAAGCCGTGCTCTGCTGTGCCGCAGATAAAACCGGCGCAAGCAGAAGCAGCATGGCAGCCGCCGCAGTGAAGAGGGAAGGGAAGAATCGCTTCATACACAGCCTTTTCGCCGCATTCCGCACGGCATTCACAGAAAAAACCGATCTGCACAATCAACGCATGGCGAAGGATCATGCGGAGGGCGGAGGGCGATTCTGAATGGAGGTCAATGCGGGATTTTTCACTGTAGGAGGCGGGGAACCGCCAGGAACGATCTTACACAGGAAGCTGAAGGAGGGCTCGGCGATCATCACAGGTGGCAGCGCCGCAATGGCGTGAAAGATCGTGTGCGGGCTGGAGGCGGCGTGGTGGCGGCGGGCGCAGCAATCTAGCTCGGCAGGATTCTGAAGGGCTTGCAGGTCGTCGGTTACCGAGATGACCGGCAGAAGAATCACGACGAGCATCAACAGCGCAATGGCCTGCACGCGCGGACTGACGCCGTTATGGCGGGCATGGCGCACCCACAGCCCCGCGCAAACCACAGCCAGCATCACCCATGCGAGATTGAGGATTAACTCCATTTACAGTCCAATTTTACACCACGGCTTGCACGCAATACGTGAAACTCCCATGTGTTCCCATCTGCATGAGGAGACAACAAAGACGGCTTTGAGGGTTACCAGGGGGCTTGGATTGCGCTGTTGAAGGTGTTTCGGCGGGCGGATATTGCATAGAGAACCAGCAAGTTTGACCGAAGGCGTGGAGTCCCTTTATGATGAACAAGTTGGTTTGGTGAGCCGCAGCGCTGATGCGTATCCCTCCGGCAAGGCTGCAAGGCAGGTTTATTTGTGCTTGTTGCCCCCTCGTTCAATGGTAGGACAGCCGCCTCTGGAGCGGCATATCGGGGTTCGAATCCCTGGGGGGCAGCCAAAATCCTATACGCGCGCCTTCAGCGCGCGTTTTTCTTTGCCCTCTGTGACACCTCCTCGCACCTCCTTGGAGTCTATAAGTCATTCAAAGTAAATTTATTATGGCTGTCCCTCGCCAAAATTCCATCCGGGCGCGAAAATGCATTTCTGAATAGATTTTGACGAGCATCCAGCAGAAATTGAATCAGGAATTTACGAGAACGGCATACTCGTTGAGGATGGCACATTGCGGATGAAGAACAACAGTGGGGGTGCCGGGCGCAACTCTCCTGTTATATTCGCGAAGAAATTCGAGAATCGGAAGGGTGACTTATCAGGCCGCGAGATCGTAGCGGTGATGCAGACCGCCCAATCTCGGCATGGAGATGACGCGGCCACCGGCGCGAGAATCCAATTCCATCTCACGGCCAGCGGGCGTTTCCTTCCCCAGCGCAAGATGAGTCCGATCCTCGTGATAGTAACGGACGTACTCATTCATCAGCCGTTTCAGATGGCGTTCATTCAGAACGATGACATGGTCGAGCAGATCGCGGCGGCAGTTGCCGACGAAACGTTCGGCAATGCCGTTCTGCCACGGACTTCGATAACTTGTCCGCTTGGGTTTGATGCCAAAGATCTTCACTGCGTCGATCAGTTCCTCATTGAACTGCGAGCCTCGATCAAAGATCAGATAACTCGGCGCAGAGTCGTAAGGAAATGCCTCGCGCAACTGCTGAATCGTCCAGGCGCTGGTCGGATGTTGAGTCACATTACAATGAAGGATGCGCCGCCGGTCATGCGAAATCACGAAGAAGCAGTATAGAACGCCGAAGGTGAGCGTCGGAACTGTAAAGAAATCCATCGCCGCAATCGCTTCACGATGATTGCTCAGAAAGGCCGCCCATCGCTTTGCTGGCTCAGGACTCCGAGGAGCTTTTCTCATCCAACGCAACACGGTTCGTTCCGAAATCTCGAAGCCCAGCATCTTCAATTCGCCATGAATGCGCGGTGCACCCCAAGTCGAGTTTTCGGCAACCATGCGGAAGATAAGTTCGCGCAATTCTTTGCTGACGCATTTTCTTCCCGCGCGCTTCCGACGCCGCGAGAGCCACGTCCAATACATTTTGAATCCTGCTTTGTGCCAGCGCACAACGGTCTCCGGCTGGACAAGGATCAACGCCCGTTTCCATCCCGGGCAGAGCCGCCGCAAGATCACCCAAAACAATTTGTCCGGAGCAGCAAGCCGAGGTTGCGGATGCTTCTGTTTCAAAACGGCGAGCTGTTGCCGCAGAGCGAGATTTTCCAAGAGCAAATCACGGCGAGAACGAACAGACCGTATGAGCGAGGCAAACAAGAGCGTCAACGAACGGAGCATAGATCGTTTATATCAGACGATTTTGTCTATGTGTTGTTCGCTCTGCGTTGAGGATTTCAAAGGTGTAGAATGAGCAAGAAATGCCGCTGACTTCTTATTGGGCACATTCGGCTTCAAACGCGTTGGCCGCATCGGATTCGCGTGCTGGGTGGCAGCCTTTGTCGATTCATCTGGAAGCTGTCGCGCGGATCGCGCGTGAGCTGGCTACAGCGGCTCGTCCGACAGACAAAACACTGGCTGATCTTGCTTATATTTCCGGCTTCTTGCATGACTTCGGCAAGTATTCGGATGGTTTTCAGAAGATGCTCGCGACCGGAAGAGGGAAGCCACAGCACTCAATTCATGGCGCTCTGCTGGCCAAGTTTGGCACGGCAGATGCGCCGCTCAAGCCGGGGCTGCATATGGTGGCTGCGGCCATCGCCGGCCATCATGCTGGATTGGCTGATTGGAACACTCATCTTCAGGAACAGCTCAAGCAGCAGAAATATCGCGACGAAACCAACACCCTTGTGCAGCGGGCTTGTGCCGATTCTTCGGAACTGGAGCGGATCGTATCTGAATTGGGAGATCGATACGATATTTCAGGGAAGGTCGATCTGTTCGTGCGGATGCTCTTCAGTTGCCTGGTGGACGCGGACCGCCTGGACTCGGCAGGACGGATTCCCTTGCAGGAACAGTTACGCGCCGCCGAGCGTTTGCAAATGCTGCTGAGATACATGGACGAGCTACAGGAGAGATCGTCTGGCGGGCCGGTCAAACAGATGCGCGCGCAGGTGTTGGATGACTGCCTGAACGCTGCGTCTTCTGCTCAGAGGCTCTTTTCGCTCTCCGTGCCCACGGGCGGTGGCAAGACTTTGGCCGCGATGGCCTTCGCGCTGCGGCGTGCGGCGCTCTTTCCGGATCGGTTCCGGCGCGTGATCGTAGTTATTCCGTATCTATCGATCATCGAGCAGAATGCGGAGGTTTATGCGCGCGTCTTTGGCAGGGATGCGCTACTGGAGCATCATTCCGGCAGCATCCAGAAGCTCGTGAAACACAATGACGATCAGTTCCTTCCCGCTTCTGACAAAGAAGGCGAGGAGGAAAAGAAGTTTCAGGAATCCGGGATTCGCCTGGAGACGGAAAACTGGGATGCTCCTCTGATCGTGACCACATCGGTGCGCTTCTTTGAAAGCCTGTTTTCCAATCATCCGTCGGATTTGCGTCGCGTGCATAACATTGCGCGCTCCATTGTGATTCTCGACGAAGTGCAAACACTGCCTCGGCGGCTGCTAGGTCCACTGCTGGGCATGATGAAAGAACTGGCCGAGGAGTGGGACACAAACTTTGTTTTTTCAACGGCCACGCAGCCGGCCTTTGAGCAGCCTGAGCATAAGAGAGATTTACGCTGGGCGTCGGGAACACTGACTGAGATCATTCGCAATCCGGCATCGCTGCGTGAGGCGCTCAAGCGCGTGGAGATCAGTTGGGAGATTCAGCCGGAGCAGGCAGTCAGCTGGCCTGCGGTTGCCGAGCGCATGATGGCAGCGCCGCAGTGCCTTGCGATTGTGAATCTGCGTGACCATGCCAGCCGACTCTATCAGGAGGTTCTGCGGATTGCGAAACAAGATGGCGATGACACGTGCGGTGTCTTTCATCTTTCCACGCGAATGTGCGCAGCGCATCGGCTGCGCGTGCTGGAGGAGATTCGCAAGCGATTGGCGGCGGGTGCATCGTGCCACGTGGTTTCCACGCAATTGGTTGAGGCTGGCGTGGATGTGGACTTTCCATTGGTGCTGCGCGCGCTGGCACCGCTGGATTCGATTGTGCAGGCCGCGGGGCGCGCCGACCGCGAAGGAAAACTCACCGCCAAGCTGGGCGGCAAGCCTGGGGGCAAAGTCGTGGTCTTTCTTCCTGAAGAGCATAAGCTGCCGCCGAATGAATACAAAGAGGCGGCGGGAATCACCGAAGCTCTGGTCAAAGACGAGATCGAAAGCGGCGGTGACGTGCAGGTGGATTCTACCGATGCGATCAAGAGTTATTTTGAGCGGTACTATGGCGGGAGCGGAACCGACCTTGGTAAAAAACTTGTAGAGCATCGCGAACGCGAAGAGTTTGCCACACTGGCCAAAGAGTTCGAGATGATCTCGAATCGTACGCAAGATATATTTGTGCCGGATGATGTGGAGGCGCGCAAGGCAATCGAGGAACTGCGTTTATCGAGTGAACTCACGCCGTCGTTGCGGCGCAGTTTGCAGCGGCACATTGTGGGACTGAGTCCCTGGGAATTCGAGAAAGCCCGAGGCGTTTTGGAGCGAGTGCCGACAGCGAGCGGGGATGAGATTTGGGTGGCCGTGGATCAAGCTTACGATGAGCAACTGGGGCTGATTTTCAATCCTGGGCCAGAAAAATATATGGTCTTTCAGGGGTAGAAGGGAAGAAAACGTGAAAATATTCCTCCCTTCTCTTGCCTGTCAGACGTAATAAAGTGTTTCAATCCACGGACTTGCAAGGGAACGGATATCGTTCTCCCAACAAAGCCGAACATAAAGCGAAGTCGCATTGTAAAATATCTTCGCAATTCCACCTTGACAGATTCTCCGGCAAGGCGCAAGATCTTTCTATGAGAAGTTCAGTCACTTTATTACGTCTGACAAAGATACCAATTGTAGCTTCCAAATTGAACCTGACCGATTTGGAAGCCAGAACCCGGTAACGGTTCGTGACAGCGGACCGTTATCAGTCGGGCAACCCTGGAGGAGGAAAGCGATTTGTGTCTGCGTAACCATGCTATCCTCCTTCCGGCTAACTAAAACCAGCATAATCCTTTTCTACGGAAAGGAAGAGGATTTCTTTACATGAATGGAAATGGAGGTTTGAGCAATGTCCATTCCAAGTATTCGCGTCCGGGTCTCCGGGGAGTTTGCGTGTTTCACACGACCAGAGGCCAAGGTTGAACGATTCACTTACCCGGTGATGACGCCCTCGGCTGCGCGTAACATTCTGGACGCTATCTGCTGGAGACCGCAGATGCGCTGGATCGTCACCAGCATTGCGGTGCTGAAACCGATCCGCCTGATGAGCGTTCTGCGCAACGAGGTGCAAAGCAAACTCTCGCCGGTCGCAGTCAAGCGATGGATGCGCGACGGCACAACCTTTGAGCCGCTCATCGCTGGAGCTGGCAACGGCACCGACGGTACGCCACGCAATACCACGCTGCTGCGCGACGTGGCGTATTGGATCGATGCCTATCCGCAGGTCTTCGACGACTCAGGCGACAACACGCCGGTGAAGTATGTGGAGATGATGCGGCGGCGCGTGGAGAAGGGCCAGTGCTTTCAACGGCCTTATCTCGGCTGCCGCGAGTTTGCCGCAGAGTTTGGCCCGCCGTGCGAAGACGACCGGCCCATTGAGGATTCGATGGCGATTGGCCGGATGCTCTATGACATTGCATTTCTCGTAGACGGGAATCGCGCGGCATTCTTCGAGGCGCGGCTGGAGAACGGCGTGATGGAGACGCGGCCAGAGATCGTGTTGGCCGATGAAGGCCGCCGCCAGGAGGTGCTCGAATGCTCGTACAAGCGCTAGCCGAATACGCGGACAGAGACAAAGATTTAGCCCAAGAATTGAATGATCCTGCATGGGAGATGAAGCCGACCTTAGATCCTTGGATTTTGGAAATTTCAAAACAAGGGTCTTTCTTGCTTGCATCTCAGCGCACTATGACCACGATAAAAGGAAAAAAGCAGGTAAGGTCCGCAGTTGAGATGAAAGTTCCGCGCTCGCCGGTGAACCGCAACAGCGGCGAACATCCATTGCTGGGGACCGACGACATTGCCTACGTTCTCGGTGCCGGGCCGTGGACGCCTGACAAGTCTGCCGACAAAGAGAAAGCCGAAAAGCATCACGAGGCCTTTGTCGCTCTCATTGGCAAAGCAGCGGCGAAGACTGGAGACGCGGCTCTTCAATCCTGCGTCCGCTTTTACGCCAATGCGGTAGAAGTGGAAAAGGCGCGCAACGCACTGCGCGAGGCTAAGCCTGGGGCGCTGGTAGCTCTCTCCGTCGGCGAGCCGCTGGTGGATCAGGAGGCAGTGCAGCAGTTCTGGCGCAGTCATTACCAGCGCGAGTTTGCCGGGCGCATGGAGGGCAGCAACGACGAGTGCATGATCTCCGGCAAGCTCGGTCCCATCGCCCCCACGCATGAGAAGATCAAGGGTCTGTCGAGCCTCGGGGGACGTGCCGAAGTAGGTCTGATGTCCTTTGACAAGCCTGCCTTTTGCTCCTACGGATGGGAACAGAATCGCAACAGCCCCGTTTCGCCGGACCGTGCACTAGCCTATGTGCTGGCCTTCAACAATCTGCTCAAGCAGGACAAGGACCAGCGGCGTGATCGCGGAGGAATTGGATTCTTGTACTGGCTCAGGAATCCTGCCGACATAGATGTGCTTGATTTTCTGGAGCGCGCCGATCCGCAGCAAGTAGCCAGGTTACTCGACTTTATTCCATCTGCGAACCCCGATCCCAACCGGTTCTATATGGTTGGAGTATCTGGCAATGGTGGAAGGCTTCGAGTAAGGTACTGGGCTGATTTGGCGTTGACTGTAGTGAAACAGAATCTGCAAGATTGGCACAGACAACTGCGCGTGGAATACCCATGGGATCGACCACCTGTAAATCTTTGGCATATCCGATACGCTCTCAATCGCGATGGTGAACTTTCAGGTCAATTGGAACTTGCGCTGGAAAGACGAGCGATTGAGGGTTTTGCACTTGGATACTCAATGCTTTCAGAGGCACTGAAATGCTTGCAACATCCGAGTACAAATACCAACAAGCCTAAAGACGCGCAAGCTCAAAAGAACAGCGATTCGTTTGAGAGATTTCGTGTACTTGTTGCGCTAATTCGAATGAGCCTTAACGATCTTTCTCGACAAAAAGGAGAAGTAGAGATGAGTGAAGGATTGAATCCAACCTGCCCGTTTCCGGCTTATGTCTGTGGTCGTCTGATGTCGGCTTACGAAGACTTGCAACGCACAACCGCAAAGAAGTCTGGCGTTCCTATCAACAAAACGATTACTGACCGGTTTTTCTCACTGGCCTCAACCTATCCAGCCGCAGCCTTTGCAGAGATTGTCGATCTAGGACAAAAGCATCTGAAAAAGCTGCGCAGGCTGGACGGCGGTGCGGCGTGGCGCATTGAGGAAAGAATCATGGAAATCAACAACCTGCTTCAGCCAACCGAAAAGGGACCATATCCCTCAGACTTGAGTCTCGAAGATCAGGGCCTTTTCGCGCTGGGCTATTTCCACCAGAAGTCTCGCTCAATCTCGGAAGCGAACGAAGGTAAGCAAACCAAAGAGACATCCAACCAAGATAGTGATCAGGAGAACTAACCATGAACACGATTGAAAACCGCTACGACTTTGTTTACCTCTTTGACTGTCAGGATGGGAATCCAAATGGCGATCCTGACTCTGACAATAAACCGCGTGTCGATCCGCAAACTCATCATGGTCTGGTTACAGATGTTTGCTTGAAGCGAAAGATCCGTGACTATGTGCTATGCGCAAAATCCCTCTCAGGAACAGTCGAGAAAGGGTTCGACATCTATGTGCTTGGTGGAATGTCGCTTGAACAACGCCAAAAACTCGCTTATGACAACCTGAGCGGAGAGATTGAGTGGAAAGGTGATAAAACGTCCAAGAGCGATATTGAAAAGGCATCCCAGTGGATGTGCGGCAATTTCTTCGATGTACGAACCTTTGGAGCCGTCATGAGTACGAAGGAGTTTAACTGCGGGCAAGTCCGTGGGCCGGTCCAGATTACTTTCTCTCGCTCTATCGATAAAATTCTGCCTCTCGATCACGCAATCACACGCGTTGCATACACCAAAGAAGAAAAGCGGGAAGCGTCATCTGGTTCGACAGAGATGGGCGGCAAGTACACCATCCCTTACGGTCTTTATCTTGCGCATGGCTACATCAACCCGGTCTTTGCTGCGAAGACCGGTTTCAGCGACGACGATCTTGCACTCTTGTGGAAGGCGCTCGCCAATCTCTTTGAACTGGATCGCTCGGCGGCGCGGGGCACGATGGCTGCGCGCGGGCTTTTTATCTTCAAGCACGAAAGCAAGCTCGGCAATGCGCAGGCGCAGCGGCTCTTCGAGTCCATCAAGATCGAAAAGAAGCCGGAGGTCGAGAGTCCGCGCGCCTTCACGGATTACACGGTTACGTCTCCCGATCCAAGCACGCTGCCCGGAGGCATCACCTTTATCGACGGCCTCGCATAAGCCGCCAAGGAAACCGTATGTACACAGAAGAGGAACTCCTCCCGCTCTCCGGCCTTCAGCATCTCGCCTTCTGCGAGCGGCGCTGGGCGCTGATTCATCTGGAGCAGCAGTGGGAGGAGAACCTCTTCACCGCCGAAGGTAAACTGCTCCACGAGAAGGCGCACTCGGCGGAGATTGAATCGCGCCCCGACGCGCTCGTCCGGCGCACTCTGCCGCTACGCTCCTTTCGCCTTGGCATCACCGGCCAGGCGGACATTGTAGAGTTCCTGCCCTGCGTTACCGAGGAACCGGGAGTTCCCATGCCGCGCCGCAAAGGCCTTTGGAAGCCGTATCCGGTCGAGTACAAGCGGACCCGCGACCAGCATGGCAGCACAGCTTATCGCATTCAGCTCTGTGCGCAAGCACTTTGCCTGGAAGAGATGCTGCAAGTGCCTGTTCCCAACGGCGCAGTCTTTGACGGCAAGGCAAAGCGCCGCGACGCCGTGATCTTCGACGAGCCGCTTCGCCAAGAGGTCGAGCAACTCGCCGCTCGTATGCACCAGATTCTTCAATCCGGTAGAACGCCACCGCCCGTCTATGCAAAGAAATGCGAAGGCTGCTCGATGAAACCCGTCTGCCTGCCGTCGGTCGTTGAATCGGCCAGCGCCTCCCGTTACCTGGCGCGCGCCATAGACGCCAATCTCAGACAAGCGTCCGGCGGCATCGGCAAAGATGAGGACCAGTCCCAATGAGAAAACTCCTCAACACCTTGTATGTCACCATCCCCAATGCCTATCTCTGCAAGGATGGCGAAACTGTCTTGGTGCGCGTAGAGCAAGAGACGCGTCTGCGCGTGCCGATTCACACGCTTGAAGGCATCGTTTGCGTCGGGATCGTTTCCATGAGTCCGCCGCTGATGGGATTCTGCGCCGAGCACAACGTCGGCGTCAGCTTTCTCAACGATCACGGCCGCTTTCTGGCTCGTATCCAAGGGCCGATCCACGGCAACGTCCTTCTGCGCCGCGAGCAGTTTCGCCGCGCCGACCAGGAGGCAGAATCGGCCGACCTCGCGCGCGCCGTACTGCTGGCGAAGATCGCCAACAGCCGCACCTCGCTCCTGCGCGCCGGACGCGAGTACACCTCGGAGACCATCGACCGCGCCGCCACGCAACTAGGCCTCTCGCTGCGCCTGCTTGCCTCCACTTCGTCTCTCGACGGTCTGCGCGGAGTCGAAGGGGATGCCGCGCAAACTTATTTCAGTGTCTTCGACGAACTCATCCTGCATCAGAAGGAAGATTTCTTCTTTCATGCGCGCAGCCGCCGACCGCCGCTCGACAATGTCAACTCCTTGCTTTCGTTTCTCTATGTCCTTCTGGCGCACGACATCTCCTCCGCATTGGAAACTGTCGGCCTTGATCCCGCAGTTGGATTCCTGCATCGCGACCGCCCTGGCCGCGCCGGCCTTGCTTTGGACCTGATGGAAGAACTGCGCCCGGTTCTGGCCGATAGGCTCGCGCTCACCCTTATCAATCGCCGTCAGGTCACCGGAAGCGGATTCACCCGCAATGAATCCGGCGGCGTGACCATGAGCGACGCCACACGCAAAGAGGTACTGGTTGCATGGCAATTGCGCAAGCAGGAGGAGGTGCTTCATCCATTTCTGAACGAGCGCATCCCCTTCGGCCTGGTCCCTCATGCACAAGCGCTCCTGCTGGCTCGCCACCTGCGCGGCGACCTTGATGCGTATCCGTCCTTCATCTGGAGATGACAATATGATGGTGCTGGTGACTTACGATATGGGAACGCAAACCGAAGACGGCAAGCGCCGCCTGCGGCAGATCTCCAAACTGTGTCAGAATCATGGTCAGAGGGTTCAGTTTTCCGTCTTCGAGTGCCTGCTTGAACCGGCCCTCTGGGTCGAGTTTCGCGCCAAGCTCATGGCGATCATCGACCCCACCACCGACAGCCTGCGCTTCTACTTCCTGGGAGCCAACTGGCAGCGGCGCGTCGAGCACACTGGTGCCAAGCCCGGATACGACCCGGAAGGACCCCTCATTCTCTAGCGCGGACCCCAAGCACACAGCCAATCCCAGGCAGGTTCGCGCTTGTCCTAAATAGATAAATTCATGTGTGTTACGAACCGGTACTCATTTTTCCCAACGTTTACATGGAGTTTTTGGATGGGTTCGCGCAATTGACCAGCTAGAATGCTGAAACTAAAGCTGCTATAGTTAAGCCGTCGCGCCCCCCACGGGGCGCGTGGATTGAAACTTAGCCGCATCTGCTTTCAACTCAGTGAGAGCTGTCGCGCCCCCCACGGGGCGCGTGGATTGAAACACGCGCCTGTACTCGGCCAACGCTGGAGCCGTCCAGTCGCGCCCCCCACGGGGCGCGTGGATTGAAACTCAAACATCCAAGTGTATTCCTGCGCCTGCAAAAGTCGCGCCCCCCACGGGGCGCGTGGATTGAAACCTGCCCGTCAATATCAATGAAAACCTGCCCTCTAGTCGCGCCCCCCACGGGGCGCGTGGATTGAAACTGCGCGGCGCTCGATAAGTTCATCCTTGATGTGGTCGCGCCCCCCACGGGGCGCGTGGATTGAAACAACTCGGAGACAAGGGCGCGAACCCACGGCGCGATGTCGCGCCCCCCACGGGGCGCGTGGATTGAAACAGATTTTGCGTGTTGGTGCCGATGGTCCAAAACTGTCGCGCCCCCCACGGGGCGCGTGGATTGAAACATACTGCTTGTCGCAGTTCTCGATGAAATTCAAGTCGCGCCCCCCACGGGGCGCGTGGATTGAAACTGCGCGGCGCTCGATAAGTTCATCCTTGATGTGGTCGCGCCCCCCACGGGGCGCGTGGATTGAAACATACTGCTTGTCGCAGTTCTCGATGAAATTCAAGTCGCGCCCCCCACGGGGCGCGTGGATTGAAACGCCCATCTCTCTCGCTGCGGCGGCGCGCTGTGCGTCGCGCCCCCCACGGGGCGCGTGGATTGAAACGCTTTTGCGCTCACCTTCGCACGCGGCTCCTTCTGTCGCGCCCCCCACGGGGCGCGTGGATTGAAACTTCGTCCAGGAGTGAAGGCAGATCGAGTTCCGCGTCGCGCCCCCCACGGGGCGCGTGGATTGAAACAAGTTTGGCGTTGTGCGCGTGCATGATGGCTATCGTCGCGCCCCCCACGGGGCGCGTGGATTGAAACATCGATCGTTATACGCGCGAGTTTCCCTCGCTGGGTCGCGCCCCCCACGGGGCGCGTGGATTGAAACACTCATTGCTGGATCGAAGGCGACAGCGATCTGGAGTCGCGCCCCCCACGGGGCGCGTGGATTGAAACGATGAATGCTTTCCGCTTGCGCCTGGTCTACCCTGTCGCGCCCCCCACGGGGCGCGTGGATTGAAACTGTGTAGGTTCGAGCGTAGAGATTCTCCAGCTTTGTCGCGCCCCCCACGGGGCGCGTGGATTGAAACATCGAGCTGGCCACAGGCGTGGATGTTCGTCGGCGTCGCGCCCCCCACGGGGCGCGTGGATTGAAACAGTTTGTCACAGCGACGTGGCCATATGCGATGACGTCGCGCCCCCCACGGGGCGCGTGGATTGAAACATAATTCGGCGCGTAACCAACCGCGTTAGAGCCGTCGCGCCCCCCACGGGGCGCGTGGATTGAAACCTCGACGGTTGCGGCCAGAGGGCCGAAGGTCGGGTCGCGCCCCCCACGGGGCGCGTGGATTGAAACCAATTTGGGATCGGGACGGCTTTCCACTTCCACAGTCGCGCCCCCCACGGGGCGCGTGGATTGAAACACCCTTTCTGGCGTCAATGTCACCCTTTCTGGAGTCGCGCCCCCCACGGGGCGCGTGGATTGAAACCACCAAACAATTTCTGATACACCCTAAGCCGGTGTCGCGCCCCCCACGGGGCGCGTGGATTGAAACGCCAAAGTCCGGCAAAACCTCATAGATGAGGATGTCGCGCCCCCCACGGGGCGCGTGAATTGAAACTACAATGCTCCAGCGATACCAAATTTATACGCTGGTTGGGTCTATCGCTTCGCGTACGTGCGTCGTGAAGTCTCGGCATTTCATTTGTTAATTCGTCTCGGTATCGCTCAGATTTTGGATTGTGAACCTGTGTAATCTTAGTCCAACGCCCGCAGTTTGCACGGATGCCTGACAAACCTCATTGAGGCCGACGTGAACGCTACGCCGGCGTTTCAGAGCCACCTATCATGCGAATGGCCTTGAAAGCCGATGTCCACGCCGCCGTGTTCGTTTCTCTCTTCCCTTCAACCGGCGTCCAAGCTGAGACGGCGAACCCCGCCGCCAAGAGCGCCCCCGATCCACGGAACCATCGAATCCAATGCTCGTCCCCATGCCTTCCCGCCGACGGCAATCGTTGACCACCCGCGCCGGGGCTTTTCGGCCTGGCCCGCGAGGTTCCGGTGGACTTTTGAGCTGAGGCCCGATCTCCTTTTTGGTCACAATCAACTCGGCCATCATGGAGGCGTCAAGAACGCTCTCGCCCTGCGGCGCGGCGCAAACTCTTCCGCTGCGCTTTGCGGATTCCTCTCCCCAGGCAAGCTGTGGTCCCTCTCCGCCAAAGAATTTGCTTGGCACTTGGGAGTTCACTGCGCCCCATGTCCGTTCCGGCAGTATGTCCCGATTCACTCGCGACCAAATTCATAAGG
>Ga0255351_1000082_pt1 | contig 43109 bp, 41 predicted proteins | sample HBST25r2metaG_FD_186024 | JGI IMG/M metagenome (GOLD analysis project Ga0255351, IMG submission 186024) | Peat soil microbial communities from Stordalen Mire, Sweden - H.B.S.T-25.r2 | ecosystem: Environmental > Terrestrial > Soil > Wetlands > Peat | place: Sweden: Norrbotten County, Stordalen... | reverse complement strand
TAAAATCGTCAAAAAAAGGAGTTATTTGCAAAATCGTCCAGGATAAGGAGTTAGCAGAACATTTGAGGACGATTGGAGAAAAGCACCTGAGGATTATTGTGCGACGATGTGGCAGAATTATCTGCAAACAACTGTGCCTAATAAGAAACAAGCGTGGACCAGGAGGTCCACACTACAGCCGGCCAGGAGGCCAGCGCTACGGTTTCATGCGCGGCGGGTCGGCAACGGCGTTGGTGGTCTGACACGACTTGCGCAGCTCTTTGAATTTTGCAAGTGATTCTATGCAAGATTCTTTTCCATCAAAGAGCTGGCTTGGGCGCACTGGAGAAGGTATTCTGGAAACGCATGGCACAGGCATTCAATAGCTGGGAGATGAAGCGATGAGCGGCGCGCGCTGGGGTGCGGGATTTACGGCGACGGGCCGCTTTGTGGCGGAGATCGACGCTGCGGGCGCGGGCAAGGGGCCGTTGAAGCCCGGCTATGTGCTGGTGGGCGATGAGAGTTTTCTGCTGGACCGCTGCCGGAAGGCCGTTCTGAAGGCCTTTGTACCGGACGAGCTGCGCGACTTCTGCCTGTCGGATCTGGACCTGAGCAATGTCTCGATCTTCGAGGTGCTGGACCGCGCGCAATCGCCCTCGCTGATGGCGCCCTTTCAGGCGATCTTTGTGCGCAACGTGAAGCAGCTTTATACGCGCGGGGCCAAGAAGGACGAGTTTGCCGCGCTGGAGCGCTACTTCCGCTCGCCCAATCCGCAGGCGCTGGTTATCTTCGTCGCCGACTTTGTGCATCTTCCCTCCGACCTGCGGCGCATGGAGTTGGACGACAAGAATCGCTTTGAACGGCTGACCGAGACACTGGGGCAGCACTGTGGCATGGTCGAGCTGGCGCACGTGAATGAAGACGACGCCATCCGCTGGGTGACGGCCACGGCGCAGGAGCAGGGCACGCGCGTGGAGGCCGAGGCGGCCCGTGAGCTGGTCGATGCCTTGGGCGCAGACATGATGACGATTGCCTCCGAGCTGGAAAAGCTGCTGCTCTACACGCTGGGGCACGGCAAGATTACGCTGGGCGACGTGGAGACGATGGTGCTGAGCGCCAAGCAGCGTTCGCTCTACGAGCTGACCGACGCCATCAGCGCGCGCAATCGGGTGAAGGCGCTGGCGCTGCTGCAGGGCCTTTTGAACAGCTCCGACGCTGGCGAGGACGCGGCTATTGGCCATCTCTATATGCTGGCCAAAACCTTCCGCCAGATGCTGGTGATTCAGGAGAAGAATGTGCGCGATTCGCGGGCCATCTGGCAAGCGCTGTGGCAGGGCTTCCGTATGCCGCCCTTTGCCGCCGACGATCTGATCCGCCAGGCGCGCCGCTACAAGAGCCGCCGTGAACTGACGCGGGCGCTGCGGCTGATTGCCCGCGCCGATCTGGAGTTGCGCTCCTCGCCGCCGGACAAACGATTGGTGCTGGAGCGGCTGATCTATGAGTTGGCCTCGGAGCCCAAACCGGCCTCCGCGCTTTTCGGCTCCGATCAGCTTAACTTTGATGCACTTTATTGATCCGACCCTCAAATAGTGTTATCGCTTCCCACCCATTCCGCTGAAAAACGCGGAATGGATGGGGCACCCAAGTGTCAGTATTTACAGGCCGGATCAATAGTGGTCACGACAGGGCGAAGACGTTCAATCGAGTGAGCGAACGTGGGCCAGGAGGCCCACATTACAGCCGACCGGGTGGTCGGCGCTACATTCATGCAATTACGAAATCACGCGGTCACTACACTAGCTGAGGCAGTGTTCACGGTACCAGTGGCCGAAGTTGGCGTCGGCGTCCAAAATGTGAGGAATGGCCCAATCGCGAATAAAGATGAGCGAGTGCTCATTCAGCTCAATGCCGCGATGGAAGCGGGCGGCAAAGGCATCCAGTTGATCCAGTAAATACTGATGCTTGAGAGCGTGCAAAGCCCTACCGGTGTACTTTACCGTCTCCATCAAAGCTTCTTCCGCAGTGAATTGAGCGTGCGCCGCCTCCACCAACCTGGTCAGCAGCGAGCTGACTACCTCGCGATCTTCCTCTCCGAAGACCGCGAGATAAAGATCGTTGATGGCGTCGAACAATTCTTCGTGGGGGGTATCGATGACGCCGATGCCGATGCTGTATTTCTCACTCCATACCATCGGATCTTCATCCATGAACTGACGAAGATACTGATCCGGTAGCGAAGCGCTCAGGGCAGGAGCTGTGCTTGAAAATGCGTCGATCATAACGGACTCCAGCATGCGGCTCAATGCACACCATGCTCGTTCAGCCACGGGCCGTACTCTTTGTCCACCTTCTGAATATGATGGGTGAGCCAGTCGCGCAGGAAGTTGAGCAGATGCAGATTCAGCGTGCTCTCGCCCTTCTCGTGGCGCTCAATGTAATCCTCGACCTGCTTGACCAGGTCGCGATGCTTGATCTTGTGAGCATCCAATCCAGGGTAATTGGCGGAGGCCATCATCGCCTCTTCGGCGGCAAAGTGATTGCTCGTGTAGTCGGCCAGCTTCTTCAGCAGCGGCCCGGTCAGACTCTGCGCCTGGCCCTTCAGCATGGCGGTGTGCAGCTCATTGATGATGTCAAAGAGAACCTTGTGCTGGTCGTCAACCTCTTGCACACCCACGGAGAAATTCTGCCCAAACGTCATCAGTGCCATGCGCCCTCCAGCCGGAAATTGCCGACAAGGAGAATATCGGATGACCCGGCAAAAAAGATGAGCCGCATCGGCAGCGTGGCGGATCAGTCCACGCCGCGCTCGTTCAGCCATGGCCCGTACTCGCGGTCCATGCCTTCGATGTGCTCGGCGTATGCCTCGCGCAGAAAGCAGAGCAGGGGGCGCATTTGCATCTTGTCGCCGTGCTGCACGCGATGCGCGGATTGCAGAATCTGCGCCAGCAGGCGCTGGTGCTCACTGCGGTGATCGGCAATGCCGGGAAAGTTGTACTGCTCCAGCAACTGTTCTTCGCTCCAGAAGTGCATACGGGTGAATTCGATGAGCCGGTCCAGCACTTCGCTGACCTGTTCGCGTCCTGAGCCGCGGACGGCGGTCAGGCGAAGTTCGTTCAAGGTATCCATCAGAATGCCGTGCTGGTCATCCATGGCGCGCACGCCAATCGTGCTGGCGTGATTCCAGGTTAAAAGGGCCACATGAGCCTCCATCAATCACTGTTGGCTCTATCGGAGATTGCGGGCCGGGCATGACAGGTAATCTGCTGCGCCTTACGTGACTAAGGTGATGTAAGCAGATTATTCCAAAAGAATATTCGGCTCCGGCTGATGGCTCTGCGTGGTCAAGGCCAGCGCCGCAGAGAGAATCAGCCCGCCGCCGATCCAGGCGTAAGGCCCCAGATGCTCGCCCAGCAGTTGCACGCCTAGAAAGGAGCCCAGCATCGGCTCCAGATTCAGAAAGACTCCGGCGCGCGAGGCGGGCACGTGATGAATTCCCCAGTTCCACAGCAGCGTGGAGGTGGCCGTACAGATCAGGCCGCTGAAGGCCAACGCCCTCCAGGCCGTCCAGCTCACCTGCGCAAAGGGCGGCGGGGCGGCATGGACGTGAGTAAGCGGACTCAGCAGCCACGGGCCCAGCACCCAAAGCAGCAGCATCGCCCCGCCGACCAGGATGGTGTAGGCCGAGACTGCCGAGGGACTGTGCGAGAGCATCAGCTTCTTGCTGAGCAGAATCCAGGCCACTCCGGCGAACAGCGAGACCAGCACCAGCATGTCACCCGCCAGCGAGGGCTGGCCGCGTGTGGCCGCGCCGTGGCTGGCACCCAGCGTAACCATCGCCGCGCCGGCCGTCGAGACAAAAAGAGCCAGCCAGCCGAGACGGCCCAGATGCTCCTCGCGGAAGCCTTTGGGGGCAAAGAGCGCAGCCGCCGCGGCCAGCATCACCGGCATTGCGCCCACCATCAGCGAGGCGTGGCTGACCGTGGTGCGCGCCAGGCCGCCGAACTGGAGCAGGCAACTGATGGGGATTCCGAAGGCTGCCGAAATCAGCAGCGTTCGCCACTCCGTCCGGCTGAAGCGTACACGGTTCAGCAGCGCCACCGGCAGCACGCCCAGGCAGGCAAAGAGGATGCGGTAGAGCACCATGTAATCGACGCTCATCTCGTTGAGCGCCAAGCGGCTGAAGTAAAAGCCCGTGCCCCAGAAGCAACTGGCCACAAAACAAGCGCTATAGCCTAAAAACGTAAGCCGGGAAAAAGTCTTGAGTAAATTTTGCATTCCTTTATAACTTTCGCACGTCGGGCGAGCAATTGCGGTGATTCGCCACCAGCCTCGATTGCGAGATCCAGCTTATGGTTTCGCCTACGGTACTGGGCGCGGACTGAAACTCGTGCGCCGGATGCACCTCATCGCACTCTTTGCGATGGCGTAGGTAGAGTTGTTGTGCGATAGGATTGCCCCAGAAATGGGTGATATTCTGACGCGTTTTGCGCGCTGGTGTAAGGTTCTTCAAGCTGAGCCGTTTATTTTTAATGGGGCGGCTAGGGGGGATCGAACCCACGACATCCTGTGCCACAGACAGGCGTTCTGCCACTGAACTATAGCCGCCACGCAATTTAATTATAGCATCACGGTTCAGGCTGCGGATTCCCATCCTTTCCGCATAGCGCGCGGAAAGGATGGGGCACGGAGCTTGTTTAGTAGTTGCGCTTTTTGCCGCTGGATTTGCCGCCGGGCTTGACTCTGTGGCTGGGTTTGGCGGAGCTGCCCGGTCGGGGTTTGGGGCGCGTGCTGGAGGCGGGTTTACTGAAGCCACCCTCGGTGCGCGGCTTGTAGGGCTTGGAGCCGGTAGGTTTACCGAACTTTCCAGGCTTGCTGCTGGGACGCGCGCCACCAGGGCGGGGTTGGCCGCTGCTGGTGTAGGATGGACGACCGCCTTCGGGGCGGCTGAAGCTGGGACGGCTGGGCCGGTCGCCGGTTGGGCGATCCGGACGAGGGCTGAAGCTCGGACGACCGGAAGGCGCGGGCCGGTCAAAAGACGGACGGCTGGGCCTGGGGCGGTCGGAAGCGGGCCGGTCAGAGTACGAACGGGGAGCGCTGGGACGGCTGGAGGCGGACCGATCCGCATAGGGCCGGTTTGTGCTGGGCCGATCAGATGCTGGCCGATCCGAATAGGAACGGGGCGCGCCGGGGCGGTTTGTGCTGGGCCGACCGGTTGAGGGACGGCTGAAGCCGGAACGCGGAGCGCTGGAACGGGATGCGCTGGGCCGGTCATAGCTGGAAGGGCTTGGGCCGGTAATCTCCTCGATGTGAAGATTCGGCGGACGGATCGGCTCTAAATCCTCGTCGAAGACTCTGGTCTCGCGGGCCGGAAGGTCGCGGCGGGGTGGGCCGGAGCGCTTGAAGTCGGGACGCGCCGGACGCTCGGGACGGGCAGGCCTATCGGGTCTGGAAAAACTCTTGGGGCCTTCCGACTTCTTCCAGGCTGGTTTCGGGGTGAAGGGCCGTGCTTCGCCCTCTTCCGCGGCGCGCGGTGGCGGCGGAGCGGGACGGTCGTTCTGCTTCCAGGCTGGCCGAGCGGCAGGGCGGTCGAAGTTGCGACTGGGCCGTGCCGCGGAACGTGAATCTGTCCGAGCATCGGGCCGGTCAAAGCTGCGACCGGAGGGGCGATTGAAACCGAAATTCTGCGGCGTGCGGTTGTCGGCCCTGGGCGGGCGTTCCTCTTCATTGCTGGAGAAGCTGCGCACGGGATTGGGAGCCGAAGTGCGGCCAGCAGCGGGGCGGAAGCCCTCGCCGGTGGGGCGCGCTGGGCGGAAGAACTTGTTGGCGTCGCCGCTGGCGAATCGGTCCGTGGGTTGTGCGGGGCGGCCAGATTGATTCTGACCGGGTCTCTTCGGCTTGAAAGCACCTGGGCGAGACCAATCAGTCCGAACCGGACTCCCCTCGCCAGCGGGCAGTGGAGCGGTGGGCGGAGCAATGCGCGGACGGCTGCTGGGCTTGGGGAGAACCGTCGGCAAGAGGCCTGCATCGATCAGGTTACGGCGACGGAGGTCCTTGGATTTAGGCGTGCGCAGCTTGCCTTCAGAGGCCCTGCGCAGAGCTTCCAGCTCCTCCGGTTGCAGCTCGCGCAGGTTACCCGGCTCTTGGTCGAGGACCAGAGGGCCGTAGCCTGTGCGGCGGATTTTTTCGACAAAGTGGCCGATCTCCTCGAACATCTTGCGCAGTTCGCGGTTGCGGCCTTCGATGAGAACGACCTCGTACCAGGGATTGTCGCCCTGGCGGACCTGGCGGATGCGGGCCGGGGAGGTGCGGACGGTGCGTGAGCCGGGCTTGCCGAGCGCGATGGAGACGCCGCCACGCAGAATGTCCAGCTCGGCCTCGGTGGGCTGGCCGGCAACCTTGACGAGGTAAGTCTTTTCGACGCCGGAGGAGGCCTTAGTCAGCTTGTTGGCCAGTTCGCCGTCGTTGGTGACGACCAGCAGGCCCTCGCTGAGGTAATCGAGGCGACCGACGGGGTAGAGGCGCTCCTTCATTTTGTCGAAGAATTGCATCACCGTGGGACGGCCTTCGGGGTCCTTGACCGTCGTGACAAAGCCGCGCGGCTTGTTAAGGATGAAGTAGCGCAGGCGCTCAGCGCCCTGGAGCAGCTTGCCGTCGACACGGATGTGGTCGCGCCCGGCGTCGGCCTTGGTGCCCAGCTCGGTGACCACTTTGCCGTTGACCTGGACGCGTCCCTGCTCAATCATCGTCTCGGCGCTGCGGCGGCTGGCGACTCCTGCGGCGGCGAGGATCTTCTGCAGGCGCTCCAGCTTGGCCGGGGGGCGCGGCTTGGGGGTGGACTCCGGCTCGTCGTCCTCATCTTCGGCCTCTTCAGGCTCTGGACCGTCTTCGGCTTCTGCTTCAGTCTCGGCTTCGATGGCCGCTTCTTCGGCGGCTTCATCGGCCACAAGTTCTTCCACCGCAGCGGCTTCCACATCCGCCACAAAGACGGCTTCGGCCACGGCTTCCGCTACGATCTCGGGAACGGCTTCCAGGATCGCCTCGGCCAAATCGGGCTTGAGGGACGCGGCCTTTTTGGCCTTGGTGGTTTTCTTGGGCTTAGGCTCAGCCGCAGTTACTTTCTTGGGCTTAGGCTCAGCAGCAGCTACTTTTTTGGCTTTTGGCTCAGCCGCAGTGGTTTTCTTGGGCTTGAGTTCAGTCGCGGTGGATTTCTTGGGAGCCTTCTTGGCGGCTTTCTTCGGGGTGGTCATGGGTAGAACTCTCAATTTCTGCCTGCTCGGTGACGGGAGGCGCAGCAGGGGCGTCCTCTGTGGGGGTGGGGTTGTCGTTGCGGCCCGCCGTCTCGGCGGTCTCTAGGGGTGCGGGTGAATCGGGTTGCGCTGGCAATTCTTCAGAGGGTGAGTCTTCCAACTCTTCGCTGGCGGCTTCATCAAACTCCGCGCCAAGGGCTGGGTTAACTTTTTCTTCCGAGTCTTTGGAGTCTTCGGCAGACTCTGGCTCGTCGAGTTCGATGGCGGCCAGCTTTTCGAACTCTTCCATCGAGGGCAGTTCGGAGACATCCTTGAGGCCGAAGCGAAGGAGGAACTCCTTGGTGGTTTTGTAGAGGATGGGGCGACCGATGACCGGTTTGCGCCCGGCGGTCGAGATCAGCTTGCGCGAAAGCAGCGAGCCGAAGACGCCGGAGGACTCCACGCCGCGTATCTCGTTGACTTCAGGGGCGGTAATGGGCTGTTTGTAGGCGATGATGGCCAGGGTTTCCAGAGCCGGAAGCGAGAGCTTAAGGACCGGCTTGAGGCTCCGGATGAAGAGGCGTACGGCGTCGTGGCAATCGGGCTTGGTGGCCATGCGGAAGCCGCCGGCGATCTCGCGAATCTCCACGCCGCGATCATCGGAGACGCCGTCGTCGATCAGCTCATCGATCAGTTGACGGAGGATGAGGCGGACTTCGCGGTCAAGCTGACGGGCTTGGCGCTTCTGCTCCAGTTCGTCGTCGGCGCTTGGGTCGACGGTTGCTTCGGCGGGCGGGGCGGGTTCGGCTGCTGAGGGAGCTTCCGGCAGCGGTTCCGGGTCTTCGGTTGCATCGGGGATGGACTCCGCCGTCGCTTCGGGGATGGACTCTGAACTCGTTTCTGGAACGGCCTCACTGTCCGAATTTAGGACAGTTTTGGCGGAAGAATGTGCTGCGTTGAACTCCGCATCAATCTCCGCGAGAAGAGCCATGTTCGGCCCTGGAGCCAGGTCTTCCAGCGGTTCAAGGGGGGCAAACTCCTCACCCAAAAAGGGTTGCGCGGAGGGCGCAGCAGCAGCGTCCGCCTCCTGCTGCGCCTTCCATTCGAGGACGTCGGCGGCAAAGAGCACGGCGAGCTGAGCCAATGTGACCGGCTCTTCCGCGGCGTAGATGACTGCTTCCAGCTTGGCTTTCAGACTCATTCTTCGATTAGTACCTTATACATTATGCGTTAGTTTTGAGAATTTCAGTGATTTCGCGTTCTATGGGAAGCCGAATTGTGCTGAGACGGTTCTCCATGATCCGGGTATACTCATCTGATTTGTCGCAGAGAATTGCACGGAATCCACGGTTTTTGGCGACAATTCCCGATGTTCCTGAGCCAGCCATGGGATCAAGAAACGTGCCTTTGTCTGACATCGACATTTGGAGGAGCTGGTCATAAACCCGGCGCGGCTTTTGCGAGGGATGACCGGTTTGCTCAGCGCGTCCCACAAAACCCACCAAGAGTGGCTCTTCAATCACGTCGGGCGGGCCATCGTCTTCCAAGACGCTGGTAGGACCGGGCATATAGCGCAGTTTGCCTTGTTCTTTGAGCACGAGTTGCTTCCCATTCAAAAATCGTTCCGGATGAAGGATCGCCTCAGGATGGGAGAGATGGAGACAAGCATTTTGGCTGGAACGCCATCCTCGTATGACCGAGGGATTGTTCTTGTAGTACCAAGTCAACCAGCAGGTCAGCTTCAAAGGATCGGGAATCCGCTCGACGAAAGGCGCAATAATTTCCGGAAAACCCCAAAAGTAAACATGATCGGCGACTTCGCCCGACTTTTGTATCACATCAAGGAAGAAGGCCATGTAGTCCTGCTGAATGCCGCCAAAGCCTTTGTTGTACCAAGGGTCGAGCATCACCGTATCGAAGTGGAATTGAAGGAACTGCACCAGTCGCAGCGTTACTTCGACGCTCTGAGGAGGCAGGATAGCGATCGTTTCTTGATCCAGAGCTTCCAGGATAAGTCCACGCAGTTGTTGCGCGGCGTCCATACCGACAATTTCTGAATCGAGAGCTGGTTGCCCTTTCGCCAGTTCCTCGCAAATAGCAACAGCTCCCATCAATCGACTCTCCCAATCGGCATTCGTATCGATGCCACTTATATCATGTAGACCTATAACCATCATAACACATAGTCTTTTGCCGTGACCTCGAATACGGACGACGAACTCAAACGCGCTTTCGGTGAGGCTGTGCGCAAGTTTCGCACAGCCAAAGGGCTTTCGCAAGAAAAGCTCGCGGAACACGCAGATATTCACCGGACCTACATTGGAGATGTTGAAAGAGGGCTCAGGAACATTGCGCTGGTGAATATGCACCGGATCGCGGCTGCGTTGGGGGTTTCCCTGAGCGAACTGATTGGCGAGATGGAAAAGCGGGAAGACGCATGAAGACAGAACGAAAACGCGCTGTGGTGGGAAAGTACGAGCAAGCCAGCATCAGTCAGCGAATCGAAGCTTTCTTTCTTGACAATGTTGGCAGAGTTGCTACCCGATCACAAATCCAACAGGTTGCGCGGAACCCCAAGACCGGGCAGGAACCCGAAAACTGGCATCAGAGATTATCCGAGCTTCGCACAGATTCCGGCTACACAATTCTCACAAACCGAGATGACCGGAACCTGAAGGTTGGCGAATACGTTTTGCAGTCCACCAAGAAAAGGACTGGAGCGGGCAAGCGCGTTACCTGCTCGGATGCAACCTGGAAGCAAGTTTTGGAACGTGCCGCAAATGCCTGTGAGTGGCAAGAGGATGGCGCTCAATGTTCTCTTTCTGAAGGCATGATCGATCCGATTGGAGGAGGAACGGTTAAGCTCACTCCAGATCACATGACTCCGCATTCCATTAAGAGCGCAGCAAATCCTGATGATCCGAAAGAGTGGAGAGCGCTTTGCGGGCGGCATCAGGTAATGAAGAAGAATTATTGGGATAACGCGACCAACAAGCTCAATATATATGCAATCGTGCAATCGGCGTCAAAGAAGGACAAGCGACGCGTTTTCGCGTTTCTGAAGGACTATTTCAAAGATTCGGTCAAATAGTGTCGTATTACCTTCAAAGTTGAGACTTAAGAATAGGGCGTCCGGTGGCTGCCGGACACCCTTTCGGTCAATAGAACCCGTTTAACCAGCGACCTGGCGGAAGAGCCAGAAGAGGCCGCCGGAGAGCAGAGCGGCTGCGGGCAAAGTCAGAACCCAGGCCATGGCGATATTGCGGATGGTGGCTAGTTGCAGGCCGCTGCCGTTGGCGGCCATGGTGCCGGCGACGCCGGAGCTGAGGACATGCGTGGTGGAGACCGGCAGCCCCCAGGTGTCGGCGGCGGAGATGGTACACATGGCGACCAGTTCGGCGCATGCGCCCTGGGCGTAGGTCAGGTGCTCCTTGCCGATCTTTTCGCCGACAGTGACCACGATGCGCTTCCAGCCGACCATGGTTCCCATGCCCAAGGCCAGCGCCACGGCCACCTTGACCCACGGCGGAATGAACTTGGTCGCCTGATCCACTTTGGACTTATACGTCTTGAGGGTGGCGTTCTCCTGGGCGCTGAAGACCGTCGGCTTGCCGTCTGCCTTCAGGCTTTCGTCGTGCTTCTGCAAGAGGCGGATGGCCTCGCTGGCCACGTACATATCGTTGCGGACGTTGGCCTGGCGGTTGGCGGGAACGGCTTTGTACTCCTTGTAGGTGCTTACGTCGCCCCTCAGATCGCTGACCAGCTCACGCAGCGCCAGCATGGTGTCGGGCTGAATCCGCTTGGTGCGGATGTAGTCGGTGACCTCGGAGCGTGCGTCGGCACCCAGGATGCCGGTCTTGTCCACGTGGTTGTTGATGACCACTCCGGCCTGTTCGCTGGCGGCGATAAAGGATTGCACATCTTTGGTGCTGACGGCGTGGTTGAGGGCGTAGGCTGTGGGGACGGTGCCGATGAGGATCAGCATGATGAGGCCCATGCCCTTCTGGCCGTCGTTGGAGCCGTGCGCAAAGCTGACGCCGGAGCAGGTGAAGATGAGCAGTGCGCGGATGGGCCACGGTGGAGGCGTTGCGCCATCGGGTGCGGAGTAGAGCACATCGGCATTCTCGATGACGATGCGGGCGAAGAGGAAGATGCCGTAATGCGCGGCAACGCCCACCAGCAGCATCACGGCGAACAGGCCGTATGGAACGTGCGCGCTTTGGAAGGTCTGGATAGGTAGCCACAAGGCTTTGCCCGCATCGCCAAAGAGGCCGAGGATCAGCGGCGCGACAAAGTTGAAGACGTACGCTCCGGGAATGCCTGTAATCAAGATGGTGGGAATCGCCCACAGCGGCTTCTTATGGTTCGCATCGTAGGCAATGGCAAATTCCTTGGCGTATTTCGTCAGGATGACAAGCTTGGAAAGCAACAGCAGCAGAGCCGCCGCGCCAAAGCCGATCACGGGCGAGATGAGCAGCACCTTGAAGACTTTGGTGGCCTGTTCCCAATCCACGCCGGAGGTGCCGGTGTGCGCGCTCATCAGTTGGTTGGCGATGCCCACGCCGATGATGGAGCCGACCATGGTGTGCGAACTGGAGGCGGGCAGGCCGAACCACCAGGTGCTCAGATTCCAGATGATGGCCGCGATCAGCAGCGCAAAGACCATGGCGAAGCCCGCGCCGGAACTGACCTGAAGAATCAGCTCGACCGGCAGCAGCGTAATGATGGCATAAGCCACCGCGCCGGAGGAGAGCAGCACGCCGGTCAGGTTGCAAAGGCCGGACCAGACAACGGCAAGGTTCGGTTCGAGCGAGTGGGTGTAGATGACCGTGGCGACGGCGTTGGCTGTGTCGTGAAATCCGTTGACGAACTCGAAGCCCAGGGCGATGAGCAGGGCAAAGACCAGCAGCGCGTAAGGCCAGATGCTGCTGATGGTTATGCCGCTGAAGTCTTGCACGATGTTGGTGCCAATAAAGCCCAGGCCGATGACCAGCGCTGCCAGAACCACGCCGCCGCTGATGAGGGCGTGGGATTTTTTCATCTTTTTATCCAGAAGCGCCGCAGAGGATGGGCGGGCTTCAATGACTGCTGCCAGATCGGCCATGTGAGTAGGCTCCAGAGAATTCAAATTTATGGGCCGGTCGCGCTGGGAGGCGTTCTCGGACTAAGTTGATTGAAACGGGGTCAGATGAAAAGGAGATGAATCGAGGCAGGAAATGCTGTGCTTTGTAGTACAGTGAAGCCATGAATTTACGAAAAATTCATAATAGTTGTGCCGTTCCGGCTCTCTGCGCAGGCTTTTGTATCGACTTGGGCAGAAGGATGCGGCACACCAGTGAAGATTCGGCCTTAACGCTCTCCCGTCCATGGCCGAGCAAAGTTTCATTTCGCAGGCCAACTGTGCTGTGCTAGAGTGTTACGGGCTGAGATATGAGCATTCCAAAGACCATCGGACGATACGAGATTCTGGACGAGCTGGGCCACGGAGCCATGGGCAGCGTCTTCCGCGCCAAAGATCCGGCAATGGACCGGCTGGTGGCCGTGAAGACCATTCTCGCCGCAGCGCTGACGGGCGAACTTGGCAGCGAATACCGTCAGCGATTTCTGCGCGAGGCGCGCGCCGCCGGTGCTCTGGCACACCCCGGAATTGTGCCGGTCTTCGATGTTGGCGAAGAAGAGGGTACGCCGTATTTGGTGATGGAGTTTGTCCGGGGCGAGACGCTGGACGCCGCCATGAAGAAGGGCGAGCGGTTTTCGCTGGAGCGGGTCTGCGAGATCGGCCAGCAGATTGCTGAGGCTTTGGGGCACGCGCACCATCACGGCGTGATTCATCGCGACATTAAACCCGCCAACATTTTGCTCACCTCGCCTGAAGCCTACGGCACCGAGCAGGCGAAAATCACCGATTTTGGTGTTGCCAAGATAGTTGCCGGAGGAATCACTACCACCGGCCAGATGCTGGGAACTCCTGCCTTCATGCCGCCGGAGCAGTTTACCGGCGCACCTGTCGACAGCCGCACGGATCTGTTTTCGCTGGGCGTGATTCTCTATTGGATGGCCACCGGGGAGCAGCCCTTTCCGGGCGAATCGATGACCACTGTTTCTTACAAGATTGTTCATACTGAACCCGTTCCCCCGGCCAAGCTGAATCCGGCCATTCCTGCGGTGCTGGAGGCGGTCATTCTCAAGTGTTTGGCGAAGAGTCCGGATGATCGCTATCAGAGCGGTGAAGAGCTTGCCCTGGCCTTGGCGCAACTGCGCGTCGGCGGCAAGGAAGCCAGCCTGCAAGCCACCGCGCCGCTGACGCGGGGAACCGCAAACGCCTCAGAAAAGACCTACGATCTCAACTCCGGCTACGCGCGGAAGTCGAGCTTGGCAACAGCGACGCTTGGGCCGACACAGGCTAACGCACCGGCCCGGAAAACGCGCGCGCTGCTGTGGGCCGCTGCCATTTTTCTGGCTGTTCTGGCCGTGGCGGGAGGCTGGTATCTGCGGCACTCCCACCGTTCGAGATCGCAGTCAACGATGTTGGCTGCGGCGCCGGCGGCGATTACTCCCGCGCAGAAGCCCGCCCCCGCGCATCTGGCTGCGCAGGACGCGAATCCCATGAAGCCTACCGTAACGCCGACAGCCCAAGCACCGCAGACCGCCGTGGCCTTTGATCCCAAAACTCTCGACCCCAAGCAAAATGCCCGCTTGAAGGTGGAACTAAATCACTTCCCGGCAGGGCTGGTCTTTACCGTCGAAATGAACCAGAAAACTTATTTGAAGGCTGAAACCGGCAACAAGGCAGCCTTGGAGAACTTGCTTGTTCCGCCGGGAGTGCAGGAATTCCGCATCACGGTTCGCGGCGGAGGCGTGCAAAAGGTCTCGAATATCGTCAGCGCTGAGTTTATGGCCAACAAGCGCATGACGCTGAAGGTTGAGCTTAGGCCTGCGGCCAAAGGCGCGCCCGTTCTGGACCCGGCCACGCGGATCGTTGCTTCTCTCAAGGCGGACCGCTTTCTGTTTTAGTGAATGCCGCTCGACATGGTCCTGGGACGAGATCAATTGTTGGATAGAGCAATCGAGCGCGCGCGGATTTAGCTGGCGCTGTTTGCCGCCTTGTGAATGGCCAGCAGATTTTCCAGCAGGGGCTTGAGCAGCTTCAGGTCCAGCGCGTTGGCACCGTCGGATTTGGCGTTGGCGGGGTTGTCGTGGACTTCCAGAAATAGTCCGTCAATGCCGGCAGCCACGGCGGCGCGTGCGAGCAGCGGAATAAACTCCGGCTGGCCGCCGCTGACGCCATTGGCCGCTGAGGGCTGCTGCACGGAATGCGTGCCGTCAAAGATCACCGGGGCCAGCGCGCGCATCACGGGCAGCGAACGGTAATCGACGACCAGCGTGTTGTAACCAAAGCAGACGCCGCGCTCGGTGAGCGAGACGCGTTCATTGCCGGTGGAGCGAACCTTCTCGACAGGATGGGTCATATCCCAGGGCGCGACGAACTGGCCTTTTTTGATGTTGACGGCGCGACCGGTGCGCCCTGCGGCCACCAGCAGGTCGGTTTGGCGGCAGAGAAAGGCAGGAATTTGCAGCACATCCACGGCCTCGGCGGCCACCTCGCAGTGAGCGGATTCATGCACGTCGGTCAGCACCGGCAGGCCGGTATCTTTGGCAATGCGGCCCAGGATGCGCGTGCCTTCGATCAGGCCCGGCCCGCGATAGCTCTTGACGCTGGTGCGATTGGCTTTGTCGTAGCTGGCTTTGAAGATGTAGGGAATGCCGAGGTCGCTGGTGATGCGCTGAATGGCTTCGGCCATCTTACGTGCGTGAGCCTCGGACTCGATGACGCACGGGCCAGCGACGAGGAAGAGCTGGCCCGCGCCGACGTGGACGGGACCGATTTCAAAGGAGTTGTTCACGGATTTGATTGTAAAGGCTTCGCCTGTCTCGCTGGGCTTTGATCGTGTCTTCTTCTGCCCTTCGTCCTATCTCTGATGACTCCAGCACCTCTAGCGTTTAGACTGCGTGATTTGACAATTACCTATGAACAAACGCGGACGAGGACGTCCGCGCTACAGCCGACCGGGAGGCCAGCGCTACGTTTATGTGATTGCCAAATCATGCGGTTACGGTACTAGAAGTGAAGCACTCGCAGTACCGGACGCAGGAAATAGAGGCCAATGAAAATCAGGACAATGCCGCCGAACAATTCACAGCGGCGTCCCCAGATTGCTCCTATTTTCTGGCCAATCCCCACGCCCAACAGTGTTATGCCAGACGCGACAAAGCCCACGACCAGCACCGAGCGGAAGATGGGAATGTTGACCATAGCCAGAGAGATGCCCACCGCAAGCGCGTCGAGACTGGAGGCCACGGAAAGAAAGACCAGATTCCAGCCGCGTGTCGGATCGGTTTTGCAGCGCTCTTCCTTATTGCCGCGAAGAGCGTCGTACACGATGTTTCCGCCCACCAGAACCAGCAGCGCACAGGCCACCCACGCGTCAAGCCCATGCAGGAAATGTGCAACCGCGCTTCCAAGATACCAGCCGATAGCGAGCATCATTGCCTGAAAGAGTCCGAAGTGGAAGCTCAGGCGGAAGCGCTGCCGTGCTGAAGATTCTCCCAATGCAATACCTGCAACAGTGGCTACCGCAAAGGCGTCCAGCGAGAGGGAAAATGCGATAGCGAAAAGTGCGATCCAGCCCAAAAAATCCTCTTTGCACACAGACGGGTGAGTGGTGTGCTGAGAAAAGTCTATACGGAATGGATGGCCCGAGTCGTAAACTTGTTTCACACTGGATTTTTGCATCGATCTCACGTTCTTATGAAGGCAAACAGATGAAAGACATTTATATCGCCGACCTGGCCAACTTTGAGGAAGGCAAGCTCTTCGACAGCTTCTTCCTGGTTCTGCTCAAGCAGCAGCGCACCACCAAGTCCAACAAGCCCTATCTGAACGTGATTCTGGGCGACAAAACTGGCCAGCTTGAAGGGCGCATTTGGGAGCCCGGAGACCCGCGCATCGCCAAGGACTTTGAGCGCGGCGACGTGGTGAAGGCGCGCGGTTCGGCTTCGCGCTTCGACGACCGCCTGCAGATGAAGGTGGACCAGTTGCGCGTGGCGCTGCCGAATGAGGTGGACAAGACCGACCTGATGCCCTCGACGACGCAGGACATCGGCGTACTGTGGCGGGCGCTGCTGAGCTTTGTGGCCAGCTTTCAGAACGCCGACCTGAAGCTGCTGCTGACGACGCTGCTGGCCGACCCGACGCTGGCCGAGGCCTTCCGCGAGGCGCCGGCCGCCAAGCAGCTTCATCACGCATGGCTGGGCGGGCTGCTGGAGCACGTGGTCAGCCTGCTGACCTTGGCCGATCGCGTTGCGCCGCATTATCCGCTGCTCGACCGCGACCTGCTGCTGACCGGCGTCATTTTGCACGACATCGGCAAGGTGCGTGAACTGAGCTGGGAGATCGGCTTTGAGTACACCGTCGAAGGCTCGCTGCTGGGCCACATTCAGATGGGAGTGGCGCTGGCCGAGCGCACCATGGACAGCCTGCCCAACTTTCCGCCGCGGCTGAAAACGCTGGTGCTGCACATGATTCTGAGCCATCACGGCAAGCTGGAGTTCGGTTCGCCCAAGCTGCCGATGATTCCCGAAGCGCTGGCGCTGAGCTTTATCGACGACCTGGACGCCAAGATGCAGGCCATTCAGAACGAGTTCGACAAATGCATCCGCGAAGGCAAGTCGGCTGACGAGATGACTGGCAAGGTTTGGGCACTCGATCAGCGGCAGATGCTGAACACCAAGCGCTGGCTGGGAGAAACAGGGAACAGGGAGTAGAAGGCGGTTGCCGGTGTTTCAGACAGCGATTCGATTCAGCAGAGCTGTCTTGTAGCTTTTATGCTACAATCGCTTTCGTGATCGAACTAGTCTACTACCGGGAGGAGAATGGACACTCTCCATTCATCGAGTGGATCACGGCCCTTCGGGACAAAATTGCGAAAACCCGCATAGCTGCCAGATTGCGCCAGATTGAAGCTGGCAATTTCGGTGACGCAAAGCCGGTGGGTGAAGGCGTAACGGAGTTGCGCGTTGATGTGGGCGCTGGATACCGGGTTTATTGCGGACGGCGCGGAGTGAGTTGGGTCATTCTTCTCTGCGGCGGAGACAAGAGCAGTCAAGCGAAAGACATTGCACGAGCCAAAGCGCTTTGGGATGAGTGGAAGCGGAGGCAGCCATGAAAAAACTTGTTGGGGTTGGTTCTTATCATGAGTGGGAAGTCGAAGAGTTGCGCAAGGACCGGGAGTTTGCTGTTGAGTATTTAATTGCAGCCTTGGAAGCTCTCGACAATCCGGAGGAGCGCGCTGGCGGACTGATTATGCTGCGCGCCGTGGCGGAGGCTTACGGCGGGGTGGGCGCGGTGGCGGCGCAGGCGGGCATCAGCCGGGAGTCGCTTTACCGCTCGCTCTCGCCAAAGGGCAATCCCACGCTGAAGACGCTGATCGCGGTGCTGAATACCGTCGGACTGCGGCTTTCCGTTACGCCGGTGGAGCAGGTGAAGGCGCGGCAGGCGCGGACAGTGAGCGATTCAGTTGCGGCTTGAAGTTGAGCGCATGACCCAAGAAGCAATCCGCAGGGGCTAACCCGGTTGCTGAAAAAGCGCGAGTCTCAGCCCCGTCGACGGAGTTCCAGCTCGACCACGCGCTGCATCTCGGCTTCTGGGGCCGGTTTGCCGGTCCAGAGTTCGAACTGGCGCGCGCCTTGCTGGACGAACATCTCCAGGCCGGTGATGACCGGAATGCCGCGCGCTTTGGCCAGCTTGAGCAGCGGCGTCTCCAGCGGGTTATAGACCATATCAAAAACCAGACTGGCGTTGAGTTCATTCTCGGCGATGGGCAGCGGCGTCTTGGAGCCAGCCATGCCGCAAGGCGTCGAGTTGATGAGTACGTCGAAGCGGGCCTTGGCGAAGTTCTCGTGCTTAAGTGCTTTGGCCTTGGACTCCTTGGCCAGGGCGACGGCGTTTTCGTGGGTGCGGTTGACGATGAAGACCTCCGCGCCTTGATCGACCAGGCCGAAGACGGCGGCCCGCGCCGCGCCCCCCGCGCCCAGAACGGCGATGCGCGCGCCTTTGATCCGCAGACGCTTTTCCAGCGGGCGGACGATGCCGTCTACATCGGTATTGAAGCCAATCAGCTTGCCTTCGGAATTGACACGCAGCGTATTGCATGCGCCGATGCGATGCGTGAGCGGCTTGGAACCGGGGGTGATGGGGTTGGCCAGATGGGGCAGAATCTCCTGCTTGAGGGGCATGGTGATGGCCAAGCCGGAGAGCGGCAGTTCGCGGATGAGCGTGAGCAGGTCGGGGAGGGCCTTGACTTTGAGCGGCAGCAGGACGGCGTTGACGCTCTCGCGGCGGAAGGCGGTGTTCTGCATCAGAGGGGAGAGCGAGTGGCTGATGGGGTTGCCGGCGACACCAAAGATGCGCGTGGCGTGGTCGAGCTGCTCGACGCGGTAGAGGTCGCGCAGGGTGCGGGATGTGACTTGGCCGGGAGCGGTCTCTGAGCCGTCAGAAAAGGATGCGAAGGTGAATGCTGCGCCGGCGCGAGGGCCGAGAACGCGGCTGATTAGTCCCTCCTCGCCCATGGCGATGCCGACAACGCGGGCCGAGAGCGAGCGGTCGGCGATCAGCTTGAGGACGGCGAGATTGTCGGCGAGGGTTTTGGCTGTGGAGACAACCTTGATGAAATCCGGATGAAAGGCCTCGATGCGCTGCGCGGCCTGCTCCAGGTTTTTGGTGCGGGTGAAGTCGTGAAAACTGACCAGCAGAGCCGTTCCCGCCGCGCGCAGCCGTTCGCGGAACTGATCGAGCTGGCGGGGCGGGGCCTCTTCAGCCGACTCGACCTCCAGATCAACAATCTGGCAGCCGGCCTCGGCGGCTTCGGCGAGCAGTTCCAGCTCGGACTTCAGGGAGCCGGTGAAGTTGCCGCTGTTTTCCTTGCGGCGACAGGTGGCGATGGCGGTTACGTCGCGGTGAGTGGTGAGGAACTCAGCTACCTTGGGCAGCGCCGCAGCCGGTTTAGTGAGCGAGTCGAGGCGCAGCTCGATAAATTTGGAGTCGGTGAGAGCCGCCGTTGCGCGCTCGATCAGCTCGGCCGGCGAGCTGGCCTGAATGGCGACGCAGAGCTTGCCCAGCCCCCCCAGACGCAGGCGAAGCGGCGGCGCGGGCGTGGCGGAGGGCGAATTGGAGCTGAATGTTTGCATGATTCGTTTGACGCATCTTATAGTGCTTCACCGCCGGATGCAAGTGCAAAGCGCAAGAATTCTTTGCGGTTTTATAGGCCGCTTCCGCAGACTGTGGCGGACAAGGTATATTCTTGCATGGAAATGGCTGCGGAATTGCCAGATTAAGCGCCTAAGGAGTCCCATTTGTACATCGCCAATGAAGATCGCTACAACACGATGCAATACCGCCGCTGCGGCAAGAGCGGCCTGCGCCTGCCCGCCATCTCGCTGGGACTGTGGCACAACTTCGGCGGCGCGGACGTCTTTGAGAATGGACGCGCGATGGTGCGCCGGGCCTTCGATCTGGGCATTACGCACTTCGATTTGGCCAACAACTACGGTCCTCCCTACGGCAGCGCCGAGGCCAACTTCGGGCGGATTTTGAGCCTGGACCTGAAGCCTTATCGCGACGAGCTGATTATCAGCAGCAAGGCCGGCTACGATATGTGGCCGGGACCGTACGGCGATTGGGGATCGCGCAAATACTTGCTGGCCAGTCTGGATCAGAGCCTCCAGCGGCTGGGCTTGGAGTACGTGGACATCTTCTACTCACACCGGCCCGACCCAGAAACGCCGATTGAGGAGACCATGGGTGCGCTGGATCATGCGGTGCGCAGTGGCAAGGCGCTCTACGCGGGCATCTCGAATTACAGCGCTGAACAGGCCTCAGTGGCGATCAAGATTCTGCGCAAGCTGGGCACACCCTGCCTGATTCATCAGCCCAAGTACTCCATGTTCATGCGCGCGCCGGAGCAGGGCCTGCTGGATGTGCTGGGCGATGAGGGCGTGGGCGCAATTGCCTTCTGTCCGCTGGCGCAAGGGCTTTTGACCAACCGGTATCTCGATGGGATTCCCGCTGGTTCGCGCGCCACCAAGGAGAAATTTCTCAAGACGAGCGACATTGACGAGCATCGCCTGGCGCAGATTCGTGAGCTGAATTTGCTGGCCGCCGAGCGCGGTCAGTCACTGGCGCAGATGGCTCTGGCCTGGGTGCTGCGCGACGGGCGCATGACCTCGGCGCTGATCGGTGCCAGCCGCGTCGAGCAGATTGAGCAAAACGTCGCCGCGCTCCGCAATCTGAGCTTTACCGCCGAAGAACTGGCGCGGATTGAGGCGATTCTAAACTGAGCAAAGCAGGGTCGGTGGAATCCCAGGTCCCAAAAGCGGGACCTGGGGCACCCAGTTCAAAAGCTTCATGCGATGGCCTTGTCCAGAATAGGCCGCGATGGATTTATCGCGCGAAAAAGTGGTACACTTGCGTACACAGTGGAGGTTTCCCATGGCCACACAAAGCATCGGTATCCGCGAATTCAGAGACAAGCTATCCACATGCCTGCTCCAATCCGAGGGGCCGCTGGCGATCACCCGCCACGGCGACACCATCGGCTACTACTTTCCAACGAAGCGCAAGCGCACGGAAGTCGAGAAAGCCGCTCTTGACACCATGCATGCGCAGTTGCAGCGGCAGATGGCCGAGGCTGGCGTCACCGAAGATGAGATCATTGAAGATTTCAAGCGGTTAAGACGGGAAGGGCGCAAATGAGCGCGCGCAAAAAGCTGGTACTCGACACGAACATCCTCCTGAGAGCGGTCTTTGGAGTTAAGGTCTACAGCCTTTTGAAGCAGTACGAAGATGCTGTCGAGTTTAATACACCCGATCTTTGCATTGAAGAAGCTCGCAGGCATATCCCCTCGATAGCGGCGCGGCGGCGAATCGTTCCAGCCCAAGCTGAAGCCGTTCTGCAAGAGGTCGTTGCCGACTTTATTCAGGTAGTCGATACCAGCTTTTACGAGGAGTTCGAGGAATCCGCTCGCCTGCGCATCTCCTCGCGCGATGCCGACGACTGGCCTGTCGTTGCGACCGCGATGCTGATCAATGCGCCAATCTGGACCGAAGATCGGGATTTCTTTGGCAGCGGCATCGCCACCTGGACCAGCGACAAGATCGAAATCTATCTGCGCGACGCATAGCCGTCAACCCCTTCTTCACGCAGGTAGCCTCTTCAGAATTTTGCTGGCGCGGCTGAACCAGGGGCGTTCGCGGCGGCGCAGGTAGCCGGGCATGGTCGGCTTCTTTTCCAGCACCTTTCGCGCCCACTCGCAGGCTTCGGAAGTCTTACCTTCCGAGGCGAGTAAATCCGCAAAATTCAGGTAGGTCTCCGAGAGGGTCGATTTGACGACGACAGCGCGGAAGAGCGCCTCGGCCTTTTCCTTTTGTCCGGTCTGCGCGTAGGCGTGGGCCAGCAGGCCAGCGGCGCGGCGGAAGTCGTAATCGGCGTCTTTGCTCACCACGCGCTCCAAGTCAGGCACGGCGGCCGCAGCGTCGCCCAGCAGAAGAGAGCAGACGCCGCGGCGGTAGATCGTGTCCGGCGTTTCGACGCGGGCGGCGATGGCTTTGTCGAAGGCTTCGCGCGCCGCTTGCAGCTTGCCGTCGTCCATCAGCAGGTTGGCCAGCTCCTCATAGTTTCCGCCGGAGGGATTGTCCAGAATCGCCAGCCGGACCTGGCCGATGCGTTTGCGGCGCGGAAAGACTTTGAAGCCCTGGCCGATCAAGCCAACATCGGGCAGCGCTTCAACAAAGAGGTAGGCTGCGGCTCCGAGCGGGCCGAGAAAGATGATGATGTAAAGCCAGTAGGTGTCTGGACGGCGACGGATAAAGTGGAGAATCGCCAGACCCTGGACGATCAGGCCCCACGGATAGAAGAGGTGGCTCAGAAATCCCATGCAGTGAAAATCCTTGTGTCAGATTGGTGTGGGGCTTGCGAATCTGGCTGAAATCACGAACAGATTGTTGGGCTTATGGTACTACGCTAGACGGGGAACCAAAAACTGCACTCTCTTCGCAATTTCCGAACTGCAAGTTGCTAGGCGGCGTCAACCATCTCCATGCGCAGGCGTTTGCCCACGGCGCGGGCGGCACGGGTTATGGTTTGCAGATGGACTGCGCTGTTTTCCGGGTCGAGCAGGCGATCCAACTGCGAACGGCTGGTGCCCATGCGCTCGGCCATTGTCTTCTTGCTGATCTTGCCCGCCTTCATCGCTTCAGCAAGCTGCCATGCGAGGACGCGCTTGATGGCCGCTGCCTCGACCTCATCCAGAATTCCTTCCTCTTCAAGAAAGCTGTCGAAGCTAGAGCCGCTGTGATCGAATGCCGTTTGAGTGCTCATTTCAGCCCCTTCTCATGCTTGCGCATGTTCTGACGCGCAAAATCCAAATCAGATGTTGGCGTCACCTGTGTCTTTTTCACGATGCCGTGCAACAAAACCATTCTCTGCTTTCGGTCGATGTAGAAAAAGATTCGCACAATGCGGTTTCCCGGCAAATGTGTTCGGACCTCATGCAATCCATCTCCTATCAGGCGGCAAATCGGCATTCCTATCGGCCAGGCAAATTCGACGGTCTTGATGTCTTCCCCAACCAGCCGACGATCTTCGGGGTCCATTGTTCGCAGCCAAGATCGAACCGGCTCATTTCCTGCTTCAGTGCGGAAGAAGATGGCCGGAACCCGTTTAAGCTGGTCCTTACCGATTGTACCACGCACGGTACTTATCATCGCCACCAATCTCCTGAAAATTTCTCAATCTGGTTCCCTATTCCCTGCCTTACCGGTACGACTCGTCGCGATGAATGACGAACTCCGGATACGCGCCTCCGCCCAGCTCATGCAGGTCCATGCCGATGCGTTCGCCGTCCGAGTCCACGCGGAAGGGAACAAAGCGGTTGAGCAGCCAGAAGAGCAGATAGACCAGCGGCAGCACCAGACCAAGCAGTGTGCTGATGCCGATCAATTGCGCCACCAGTTGACCGGGCTGCTGCGCGAAGATACCAGCAGCCAGCAATCCCCAGAGGCCACCGACGGCGTGAACCGTGATGGCGCCGGAGGGATCGTCGATGGAGAGCGCAAGCTCGAGCAACTCAACCAGCAACGGAGTAATGATGCCGGCGACGACTCCCGTGAAGAGCGACTGGAGGGGTGTGACGATGCCGACGCAGGCGCTGGAGGCGACCAGACCAGCCAGCCAGCCGTTGGCGCAGAGGCTGGCGTCGGGTTTGCCGAAGCGGAAGCGTGTGACGGCGAAGGTGGCAGCGAGAGCGCCTGAAGCCGAGAGCAGCGTGTTGATCGCCGTGACCGGGAGCGCAGAGAGCGGAGCATAGAGCCAGAGCAGCGCTCCGGCGACGTTCCAGGCCAGCCAGCCCACCAAGGCCAGCAGGCAGCCGAAGAGGACATAGACGGCGTTGTGGCCGGGCAGGGCGGTCGAGAGGCCCTCCTTGGGAAATTTTCCTTTGCGCGGCCCTGCGATCCAGACCACGGCCAGCGCGCTGACGCCGCCTAGAAGCTGCACGGTGGCCGCGCCGCCGCCGTCCACAAAGCTTGCGCCGAGACCGAAGTTGACGCCTAACTGGCTCAGCCAGCCGCCACCCCAAACCCAATGGGCGACAAGCGGAAAGACGAGGGCGGCCAGTAGCACGGCGATGGCGCAACCGGCGGCAAGACGCAAGCGGTCCGCGCCCGAACCCCAAGGAATCTGCGCGGCCAACGCCACGGCCAGGAACTCAAAGAGCAGCGCCAGTTGGGAGTGAGGCTGCGCTGAGGCCAGCCCGCTCAGCAGCCATGGAGATGTGCCCGCCCAGTTCCAGGGCTTGCCGGCCAACTGGAGCACATGGCCCGCGCCGCCGACAAAGGTCGCGCCCACCAGCGCAAAGACGATTGCGGCAGCGGCGACGATGGCCAAGTTGCCCAAGAGCGCCTGCGCGGCCGAGCGGCAACGGCCCAGGCCGGTGTTGATCAGCGCCACGCCGGCGATGGCCAGCGGCGCCAAGAGCAGCAGCGCAAAGCAAAGAGCAAAGGTGGCGTCGGTCATAGGATCGTTCATGGGGGTCGTGTTCATAGGCGGCTTTCTCCTCGCGCTGCCCTGTGGCCGTGTACGGCGACGGCCAACCCCAGCACTTCAACCGCCAGCCCGCAAAGCACGAAGGCCGTCCGCGATGTGGGATCGGGAAAGAGAATGAGAGCGGCAATGGTGAGAAAGAATCCGGCGGGCATCACCAGCAATCCGGCGTATTTCATCGAGCTTCCTTTCTGAGCGGCCCATACCTCTATCCAGTTTTGATGGAGCAATCGACGGCTATGCCTGTACGAAACTATAAAACATCGGGAGGAGGAATTGATTGGCGGGGAGCAATTGATAGAAGGAAGATTAAAAGAATATATGGAATAGAGCCATCCGGAAAGGGCTTGGGGGAATCAAGCACGCTATCCGTGAGTTTTCAATGAGCGAGGATATTTTCGTTGCCGAGGATGCGGTAGAGGGTTGACCGGCTGATGCCGAGCTGGCGGGCGGCGCGGAGTTTGTTGCCGCGATTCAGATCCAGGACGTGCTGCACATGCTGCTGAATGACGGCATCCAGGTTGAGGGTGTCCGAGTGCATCTCGGTTTGCTGCTGCTGCGCATCCAGCGAGGTCTCCAAGCCGGAGGGCAGGGCGAGATCGTCGGGGCGGATGACGCCGTTGGCGGCTTCAAGCAGCGCAGTTTCAAGAACCGCTGCCAGTTCGCGCACGTTTCCCGGCCAATTGTGCTGCAAGAGCCGCGCCAGCGTTCCAGGACCCAAAATGACCGGGCGCTGCTGATAGAGGCGGCAGATGCGGTCCAGGAGCGACTGCGCAAGGACAGTAATGTCTTCCCGGCGCTGACGTAGCGGGGGCACGGCAAAGCGCACGGCGGTGAGCCGGAAGGCGAGATCGGGCAGCAGAAGCCCTTGAGCCGCCATCTGGCGCAGTGAGGTCTGCGAGGAGCCGAGAAGGACGAAGCGGCCCGGTGGACGATCCTGAAGGGCTTTGAGCACACTGAGCAACAAGCCCTGCCCCGGAGGCGCAAGCAGATCTACCCGGTCCAGGTAGGTGAATCCGGTAAGGGTGGCGGGATCGGCATCGTTGACCAGCCATTCGCGCGCATCGCGGCGCTGGAAGTTGGTTGCGGCGAGCGGCGAGCGGCTGAAGAGATAGCGGGCCAGCGTATGTTTGCCGGTTCCGTGCTCTCCCTCGATGGCTGCAACCTGCACATGAGGAGCGGCCATCTCGGCCTGCATCAACAACTTGCGCCAAGCCGCGCTGACCCCGACGGGCTGGGTCTCAGGGGGTGCATCCACTTCTACCAGGGTCAGGCGGGAGGCCGGGGACTGAGGATGGGGCTGGTACTGAGCGGCATTTTGCATAGCTCTCAACGTGCCTCGCCTCCATGGCCCCAAAAAGTATTTCCTAGGCCGACAGAGTTTTCATCGGCGTTTCCAGAAAAAACATGAACCGGAAAGAGATGGAATCTTTCCGGTTCGGAAACGGGCGCAAATTGGGGTCTGAATTGGTTGTTTCGGCGCTCAGGAATCGGAGCATTTTCCAATTCGTGTAGAGTACGGCGTGGACCGTGAGGTCCACGCTACAGCCGACCAGGAGGTCGGCGCTACTCGCTGGCGCTGACCTCCTGGCGCTGGCTCACCGGAGCTAACTAAAATCCACAATCATGTTTTAGCGGAAGCGTTTGGAAGGCTCGTCGGAGTAGATCTTGCCGTCGCGAATATGGACTATGCGGTGCGCGTACTCGGCGATGTCCGGCTCGTGGGTGACCAGAACAATGGTATTGCCGTTGTCGTGCAAGTGATCGAAAAGAGCCATGATTTCATCGCCGGTCTTGGAGTCCAGGTTGCCGGTCGGCTCGTCGGCCAGGATGATCGACGGGCTGTTCACGAGCGCCCGGGCGATGGCCACGCGCTGCCGCTGGCCGCCGGACATCTCATTGGGCTTGTGGTACATACGGGATTCCAAACCGACGCTGGCCAGCGACTCCTTGGCGCGTTCAATGCGCGCCGCGGCGGGGGTGCCGTTGTAGATCAGCGGCAGTTCGACATTGTGCAGCGCAGTGGCCCGGGCCAGCAGGTTGAAGGTCTGGAAGACGAAGCCGATCTCTTTGTTGCGGATGCGCGCCAGTTGATCGTCGTCCAGTTCACTGACCAACTGGTTGTTGAGCCAGTACTTCCCTTTGGAGGGCGTGTCCAGGCAGCCGATCAGGTTCATCAGCGTGGACTTGCCAGAACCGGAGGGGCCCATGATGGCCACATACTCGTTGTGCTTGATGCGCAGGTTGACGCCGCTGAGCGCATGCACCTGCTGCTCCGAACCCATGTCGTAGGTGCGCCAGAGATCCTCAACGACGATGACGTCGCCGGTGGGCCGGGCGGTCGGTTGCGGTGCCACCAAATCGGGAGCGGTGTCGGTGCTGGTGTCAAATAGTGCCATCTGAATCTCTTCCTTGGCGCGATTTTCCTTGGAAATGCAAACGGTTGGAAAAATCTCGCAGGGGCTAAAGCCCACGTTTGTTTGATTGTATTTGCGGCCCGGCTAAAGCCGTGCCCTGCTACAAAACGAGCCGGTTATTGAGTTCCAGGTTTCCCACCCTAGCCGCAAAAACAAAGGCGCGGCTAGGGTGGGGCACCCAACTGCAAAAAGTCGTGCCCTTTTCAAAAAACGGATTTTCACTCCAGTCTTCTGAAGCCAGACCCTGCATCCATATTATGAGTTTCCACCCGGCGCGGCCGGCTTGGCGGTGTCTCGCTTGACCAGCGCGTTGTCTTTCAAGCCGCGCAGTGTCTTGTAGGGGCCGATGACAATTTCGTCTCCCTCTTTCAATCCGCTTAACGCCTCGATGTCGGTGGCCCCGGTGATGCCGGTGGTGACTGGGACGAATCTTACCCTCAGCTTGCTCTTGCCATCCACAACAAAAACGCCTTGCACAGGAACGCTCTTGGCCACGGGTGAAGCGGAAGCATGAACACTGTCTTTGGAGGTTTTATCGTCGTCGGAAGAGTGCATGGTGAGCGCCTGGATGGGCAGCGCCAGTATGGAAGGCTTCTGCGCCGTGGTGATCTTGGCGGTAGTCGAGAGTCCGGGGCGCAGTTCGTTCGAGGGGTCGTCAATCGTCACCACAACCTTGAAGTCTTTTGCCTCTTCGGTGCCGGAGGTCGAGGTCGAGGTAGCCTGGCCGGAGGAGCGCAAGAGGGCCTGATCGCCCACCAGCGTGACATGGCCCTTGAAGACCTTTCCGGGCAGAGCATCGACGGTCACATCCGCCGACTGACCGAGGCGCACATTGACGATGTCGGTCTCATCCACCTTGATTTCGGCGGTGATTACGCTCAAGTCGGCCAGGGTCATGAAGGTGGAGCCTTCGGTGTTCTGGATGCCTTCCACCACCGTTTCGCCTTCTCGCACTGGCTCATTGGTGACGATGCCGTCAAAGGGCGCGACGGCCATGGTCAGATCGAGTGCATTCTGGTTGGCGCGCAGGCTGGCAACTTGCATCTGCAAATGGCCGCGCAGCGAATCGGTTTGCGCTTTGGCCTGGTTCAACTGCGCCTTGGCCTGATTCACCGAGGCTACGTCCGTGTCATACAGGGCTTTCTTGGCGTCATAGTTGGACTTAGGTTCGATTCCAGCCTTATAGAGGGCCTGTTCGCGCTCCCAATCCAGCTTCTTCTGCTCCAAATCGGCCTTGGCCTTTTCGACATTGGCATCGGCGGTCTTTTCCGCGGCAACATCGGCGGCGATGTCGGTTTTAGCCGCGGTGATGGCCGCTTGCTGATTGGCGACGTTGGCCTCCTGCTGCACGTTCTCGATGGTGGCCACGGTCTGGCCCTTCTTGACCAGATCGCCTTCCTTCACATAAAGGTGAGTGATGCGGCCCATCGCGGTGGCGCCCAGATTTACATAGGTCTTGGGCTTGATCTGGCCGGTGCCGCTGACCACCGTGGTCAAATCCTGGCGCGCGATCTTGGCGGTCAGAACCTTGGTGTAGCCGGACTGCTGCCGCCAAATGAAGACGATGACCAGAACGATGACGACGACGGCGGCGAGAATCGACAGAAGTATCTTTTTCATGTTGGCGCGTGCTCCGTGTTTCTCTGATTTGAATGTACGCAAGAGCAGCCCGCGCGGTTCCCAGCGGCTGCCCCAAGATCTTCCTGGGCTTGCGAAGCTGCATTTGCCTGATTGAAAAAGGCGCACAGTCTCCGCAAGATATTTTGCTTTGCGCTCTCTGCCTGCCAAAAATTCATACTTTGCACGGGCCAGAAAGAACAGAGCGACCGATGATTGCTACAGTTTCTTGGACGCGGCAGCGCCCCGGCGGGTCTCAAAAGTTCTTCCCATCGGGCATCCGGTCGATTCTTTTTATGGAATTATCCTTTCAGTTTTGCTACGCTCAGGGTATGCAGATCACCATCAATCTTCCCGACGATATGCTCCGGCTTCCCAATCCGGCTCGTGTGGTTCTGGAAGCCTGTGCGATTGAAGGGTATCGATCTGGTGCGCTTTCTTCCTATCAAACCCGCCTTCTTCTGGGCTTTGAAACGCGCCAGGAATTGGATGGATTTCTGAAGCTGCATGAAGTATGGGAACATACCTACAGTATTGAAGAGCTGGAAAAGGATCGAGCGGGGTTTGAACGGCCCGTATGATCGTCGTCGCTGGCACTTCCCCGCTGAATTACTTGATGCTGATCGACGAGGTGGATCTGTTGCCCATTATTTTTGGGCAAGTGCTTCTTCCCCACGCGGTTCTACGGGAGTTGCTGCATCCGCGAACCTCTCGGAAGGTCTGTGCGTGGGCAACCCATCTTCCCGGATGGATTGAGGTGCGCTCCGTGGCGTCAGTTGCTAGCCCCGCATTGATGCAATTGGATTTAGGTGAGCGCGAGGCCATTCAATTGGCTCTGGAGTTGGGCATCGGCACGGTACTGATCGATGAAATGGATGGACGCCAGCAAGCAGAAAAGTTGCATTTGGAAGCGCGAGGAACGCTGGGCATCCTGGAGCGAGGAGCCAAATTAGGCAGGACGGATTTTCGTCGTGCTTTGAGCAGACTGGAACAAACCAGTTTTCGATTGTCTCCCGCAGTACGCGAGACTTTCCTGAAGCGAAATCCATAGAGTATCCATTTCCTTACGACAGTTTTGCTGTCTTACAAAAGGCAATTTCGGCTCACTTTGGCCGCGCATTCGCGTCCAAAGGGCAACCAACTTCCTACGGAACCTTGCCCGGCCCTTTTGGAACCCGTAGAATGAGGGATTGCAGGAGTCTTCAAGGCACATGACGCTCAATCGCTCTCTTTTCTTCTTCGCCGCGCTGGGATGCGGTCTGTTCTTTACGCCCGCCGCTGGCCTTCGCGCCCAGCAAACGGACAATCCGTCCGCCACAGCTCCTGCGCAGTCGCAGGCACAGCCTGCCGCTCAGGATCAGGAAGTGGATCCGCTCAAGCGTGAGCGCTCCGACAAGCAGAAGCTGGCTGCTCGGAAGGCCTACCATCAGGAGATTGGGACCGCGTACAAGACCTGGCTGGAACAGGATGTTCCCTATATCATCACGGACGAAGAGCGCAAGGCCTTCAAGACGCTCTCCAACGACGAGGAGCGCGAGGCCTTCATCGAGCAGTTCTGGCTGCGCCGCAATCCCAATCCGGATTCGCCCGAGAACGAATTCCGCGAGGAGCACTACCGGCGCATCGCCTACGCCAACGAGCACTATGCGGCCGGCAAGCCCGGCTGGAAGACAGATCGCGGCCACATCTACATTTCTTACGGAAAGCCCGACGAGATTGAAGCCCACCCCTCCGGCGGCAGCTATAACCGTCCCTATGATGAGGGCGGCGGAGAGACGTCCACCTTCCCCTTCGAGGTCTGGCACTACCATTATTTGGAAGGCATGGGCGAAAACGTTGAACTCGAGTTTGTGGATACATGCCAGTGCGGCGACTACCATTTCACCCTGGATCGGGGCGAGAAGGATGCGCTGGCGCATGTTCCCAACGCTGGCCTGACCCAAGCGGAAGAGATGCACAGCGCCAAGAAAGGCGACCGCTTCGCGGGCGGTGGACTAGAGACCCTGGGCTTGGGAACGGCTTCCAACGTTAACCAGTCCAAGATGTTCGATCGACTGGAACTGGGCGCCAAGCTCTTCGCTCCGCCCCCGGTCCAGTTCCACGATCTGGACGCCTTCATGTCCGAGCACAAGCTGCTCCAAGGCCCGATCTTTCCCTTCGATGTCCGCACTGACTTTGTCAAAGTCACTGAGAGCACCGTGCTGGTTCCTGTAACGGTGCAGATGAAGAACCGCGATATCACCTTTGTCACCAAGGATGGCGTGGCTAAGGGCGTGGTGAATATTCTGGGCAAGGTCACCACAATTACCCACAAAACGGTGCAGACCTTCGAGGATACTGTCGAGGTCGAGCAACCTGCCGAACTGCTGGAGAAGAGCCTCGACCACCAGTCGGTTTACTGGAAGGCGCTGCCTTTGCCCCCAGGCCACTACCGGCTGGACATCGCCATCAAGGACGTGAACAACGCGGAACACATGGGCTACTTCGGCAAGAGTCTGGACGTGCCGGAGTTCCGCGATGAGAAGCTGGCTACCTCCTCGCTGATCCTGGCCGATCAGATGAACACCGTCGATTCGCACTCCATCGGCAGCGGCAGCTTTGTCATTGGCAATACCTTCATCCGGCCCCGCGTCAGTTCCAACCCCACCAAACCGGTCCAATTCACTCGCAGCCAGCAGCTCAATTTCTGGATGCAGGTCTACAATCTGGGCATCGACGAAGCCACCAAGAGCAACCAGGCCTCCGTGACCTATCAGATTCTCAAAACGACAGCCGCCACGGCCTCCACTCCGGCTTCCGACACTGTGGTTTTTGAAAAACACCTGGATTCCAAGGAACTGGGATCTCACAGCGATCAGATGACGGTGCAGAAGACGCTGCCCATCGCTGGCCTGGAACCCGGCAAATACAAGGTGACGATCAAGATCAACGATGCCATCTCGAAGCAGGAGATTGCGCAATCGGCACCTTTTGTCGTTGAATAGTGTGTATCCCTTGCGGCAAGCTAACTGGACGCCAGATTCAGGAAGACGCGCGGGATTGGTTTACTGCAAAATTGCCAGGACGCCGCCCGCTCATTCTCACCAATGACGAAGCGCAGAGTCCATCTCGTTGTTTTCCTCGTGCTGATTGCCTTGGGCGGCGGCTCGCTCCGCGCGGCTGCGCCTGGAGCCGCATCGGTTACAGGTATCGTGCGCGATTCAGCGGGAGTTCCGCAGATTGGCTCTCAGGTCCAGTTGCTGCGTCCGGACCTCACTGTCATCGCCACTGTTTACACCGACGAAAAGGGCCGTTTTCTTTTTTTCTCCGTCTTTCCTGGGCGCTACGCGATCAAGGCCATGGGCGACTGGTTTCTGCCCTCGTTGCGCGAAAACCTGCACGTCCGCTCCAAGACCATCGTCAATCTGACTCTGAACAGCTTCTACGAGGCAATGCAATGGCTGCCGGCTGAGCCGCGCGCTGGCAACGCTCAGAAGGATGACTGGGCCTGGACGCTGAAATCTGCGGCGAATCGTCCTCTGCTGCGCTGGCTGGAAGATGGTCCGCTGGTGATCGTCTCCGACGGCTCCGGCACGCATCCAAAACTGAAGGCCCGCCTGATGGCCACCGGCCAGGAGGGCGCATTTGGAGAGAGCGGCGAGCGCATTTCTGCGTCCTTGGAAGAGACTCCCTCTAATAGCCGCGAGCTGCTGGCCAGTGTGGAATTTGACCCCGAAAGCGATTCCGGCACGGAATCCATGCTCGGCTTTCGCCAAGAGCTGGGCTTTGCCGGCTCGGTGCAGTCCGTGGCAGCCATGGCTCTTCAGCCGGAGATCAGCGCTGCCGGGAATGAGGGGTTGGACGAAGTAGCCCTGCGCAGTTGGCAGACGATTCGGTTCGGTGATGAGATCGAGGCCGAGGCCGGCTCCAGCGAACTCTGGGCCAGGCTTGGCGGACCCGATCCGCAGTCCCTCGTTGAACTGCTGCCTTTCGCTTCCGTAAGCTGGCGCGACGGAAAATCCACCATTCACTATCGAATGACGACCGTCCTGCCCGGTTCTTCAGAGACTCAGGAGACCAAGGCCCGCGCTTGGCTGCCCGCGCTCTCCGCGCAGCACGGCAAGCTGGCCATAGAGCACGGGAACCATCAGGAGATCGGCTGGGAGCGCGCTACGGACAGCTCCGGCGTTGGCCTCCTGGTCTATTCCGATAGAATCGACAATCCGGTTCTGTCGGGCATGAGTCGTTCTGCCGGGAGCGATTCCGAAACTGCTGCTGCGCTGCTGGACCCGGCTTCTGGCCTGCTCCACATCACCGGCCCGCGCTTTTCCACTGCCGGTGTCGAGGCTTCCGCAGAACATCGGCTATCTAGAGGGAGCTCCGCGCAGCTCAGTTTTGCCGATGGCAGCGCTTTGGTTCTGCCGCATTCCCAGGCCGCCGCCAAGCAAACGGCTTCCTTGTCTGAATTGCTGGCCGCCGTTCGTCCCCGCCGCGTCCAGGAGTACTCGCTCTCGCTCTCCGGAACCATCGAAGGCACCGGAACCCGCTGGAGGGCTAGCTACCGCTGGCAACCGGAGGAGACCCTTACCCAGGCCGCTCCCTTCGCGGAGGACGTAGTCGCGCCTTACCTCAACCTGCATCTTCGCCAGCCGATTCATCTGCGCCACAACGGTACGGGCGGCTTTGAGGCCGTGCTGGATCTGCATAACCTTCTGGCCGAGGGCTATCGGCCTTATCTATTGAGCGACGGCTCGACAGTGATCTTTGCCCAGCAGCAGCGTAATTTCTTCGCTGGCCTGATCTTCAACTTTTAGAACGCATTCCGGGAACTCTTCCGGCGTTTGAAAATCAGCCCTCCACTGTGTTATATTTTTCAAGTAGCAGCAGCGAAAACCTGTCTGTTCGAACCGTGGCTCCCACTCCTTGCCGCGGTCGTCTTTATACTCTGGACGCGTAGCTCAACTGGCAGAGCATTCGGCTCTTAACCGACAGGTTGTAGGTTCGATTCCTACCGCGTCCACCATTAGAATCAATTAGTTAGGACGATTACCAATAAAACAGTTTTCTAATACCGGGGAAAATACCGGGGACTCCATTTCAATTCTGCCTCCATTGATGCTTTCAACCGCTCCCCTCAGATCGTCAAGAGAGAAGTGACCGTACCGCTTCGCCATGAGAACCATTGTCGATGCACTCCACCCGGCAATCTTAGCAACTTTGGCAATCGGGATTCCCGCATTTAGCATCCGGGAAACCGCAGTGTGCCTCAGATCGTGAAACCGGCAAGCTAAAGGCGCGATCTTCTCTTTTGGGTCCGTTTCTGGCGTCTCCCCTTTCAGAATCTTGGCTGCCCTCAGTCTTGCCGCTTCCCACGCTTCCTTGATACTCCCGATGGGCTTGGAAGGGTCAATGTCGTAAGCCTTCGCACAGAATTTGTCACCAGCCGCGCCGTACCGCTCTGCCGGGAAGACGTAATGCTCCGGCTTGCGCTCCGGGAAGTGTGTTGCCCAAAAGCTGAGAGCAGCGATTGCCCTCTGACTCAGGGGAATGATGCGTCCCGTTCCGGCAGACGTTTTATCCTTGCCCCATTTCAGGCAGCGACTCTCAAAGTCCACACAGCCCCATTGCAGCGTCCGTATCGTGCCGTACCGCGCCCCGGTCTCAATCGCCAGTGTGACGAACGGCACCAGAGAACGGGAGCGGGACTTCCCGCAAGCCTGTAGCAGCGCCGTCTCCTCTTCCGGGGTGATTGCCCGTCCAATGTCATCCCGCGTTGCCAGCATCTTCACATCGGGCTGCAACCGCGCCCATTGGCCGAATCGTTTCAGAATCGCCCGCAAGGTTCCAATCTCCAGATTGACCGTCTTTGGGGAAGCGTCTTCGCCAACCCGCTTTTGCTGGTATCGGGAAATGTCCCGCGCTTCCATGTCGCATACCAGCTTGCGGCCCAACTCCGGGAGAAGATGGGCAAGGTTGGCTTTTTCAATAATCACGGAACGCGGCGCAAGCGTGGCCTTTTTCATCTCCAGCCATTCCTCTGCCGCAACAGAGAGCAAGCGTGGCTGCTGCTGTTTCCTGATACCAGCCGCGCCCTCTTCCAATTCGCGCCGCCGCTTGTCTTCGATCTTCCCCGCAAGCGTCTTGGAAGAGGTTCCCGTACTCTCCCGGATGCGTTGCCCATGAAAGATAAAATCCATTGTCCAAACCTTGCTGCCTTTATAGCGAAATACTGACATGGTTATTTCCTCTCTGTGCTCTTTTCGCGCCGTTCCGCGTTAATGGTGTCTTTGCTTTTGCTCCAATACTTTTGGTTTCTGAGTGCTCTCCGGCACCGCTCATTACAACCCCGTGTGCCGCGCTTGAATACAGTGAAATGACCGCCGCAGTTCAAACAGGTTCCAATTGTCCGTTGAGCAAGATAATCCAGACGGAGTTGAAAGTAGAGCGCATCCCGAATGCCTGTTACATCCACGTTTGGTAACTCAATCACTTCGCCGTCAATAGGATAGAGTTTAGGCGCATGGTTGTTGAACTCAAGACAGAGATGCTCATGCGCCATTTGAATGAGGTCAGCATCTTTGGCTTTGTTAGGGCCAAGATTCAGTGAATCTGCTATTGCGCTGAGTTTTGGGTCCATCACTTCGATCCATCGTGCGTAGAGGAAACGGCGTAATGTGGCGAAATCAGCACGTCCATTCCGGTTCACCTGCTGTACGATCTGAACCATCTCCGCAAACTGTTTCTGTTCACTTCGGAGGCTTTCCAATGTTTCCCGCACTTTCAACTTAAAGGTTCCGCTGGTCTCATAATTCATTTTCAAATGTTTCCCAGCAACCGGGCCGAATTCCTTTACAAAGGCAATCAGTTTCTCATCGTCCGTTGCATCGGCGAACTGGTAGACTCCTGCGCGTTCATGAGGTTGACCCAAATGCCGCAATGCGTACCGGCGAAGCCCTTGAAGAATGTCCAACTTTGAACGCTGCTCAGGGGGAACCTGCTGCGGACTGAGAGGGTTGGGAATGTGACCCCAACCAGTAATCAGCAGAGCATCATTTTCACGCACAACTTCGATTCGCTGTGCCCAAACAGGGGTGATGGCTCTCAGGTTCCGCGATTTCACAAACCCTCCTTTGCAAGCATTGCAAGACGTTAAATGTATCGCAAGTCGCATCTTTACTAACTTTCTGTCTTGCTCTACAAATAGAGTATGCCACGTAGACAGGCACCAGTCAACACCAATTCGTATCAGGAGGAAGAAAACAGATATGCCAGCAATCAAACAGAAAAGCAGGCTGCTCTCTCTTCCCCAGGCCGCTGAGGAACTGGGGACTACCGTAAACACAATCCGCGCTTGGATATATCGCCGAAAGATTGACTTCGTAAAAATTGGCCGCTCTGTGCGGGTCAGCGAGGAAACAGTCCAGAGAATTATTGACCGTGGATCGCGGCCAGCCCTTGAGGACCGCGCCTAACGCAGGAATGGAAGCAATCACGCAGTTATTACCCGGCTCGCGCACGGAGATCCTCCCGCGAGATTGGCTCCGGTACAGGAGTAGATTCCACAATGCCAAGAAAATATCGGAAACAGGAATGTGTTACGGTCGGATTGGAAAACCGGCTTGCTGGCATGAATTAAATCTACGCGAATTGATGGCCGTGTTGCCGTTCGTATAGACCAAATGGGTGCCGAGCAAAATTGAAAGTTCAAAGGTTTCCGCTAATAGCGGTTTACCATGCTCCGCTGGCGACTTGCGACATGGCAATAACGGGGTAGAACAAAAAACCAATACGGGCTTCGATTTGATTCTTGGTTGTTTCTTAGAAGTATGATCCTTGGGGGAGTAAATACTCTTTACCCCAAATGGAAAGTCGCACTGTGCCTGAAAGGAAAAGAAGCATGGCAGAGGAGTTTAGCGGAATACAAGCGGCAACCGTACAGGCCGATGACCCTGCAATTGCCAAGGCTCGCGCTCGCGGCGAGATGCACGGTTTCACCGGCATATTCCTTGCCAACTTCATCGAGCGTGAACTACGACTGATGGTGAAGTGGAAAAATCGCGCAAGAGCGAAAGGGGCGCATTGACCGCCGCAGTTGTGCTCCTCATGTGAAACAGGTCATCCTCTAATCGGCTCTATAACCCAAGAGAATCCACTTTTTGTCACAGTGGCCACGTGGACGGTTCCACCAAAATTCTTACAGTCTGGAACGCTCTCTTTGCTTTCAACGCAAGTCTTAGCGTAAGTGTGAACGGCGCTGATAGCTTCGGAAAGATTTAACGGCTGTGAGAGTTTCCTCGCATCTTTCATTTGTCTGCATATAGTCTTTGACCCTGCAAATGCGTTGAAATTCCTTGGCTCGATTTTTGGCTCTAGTACGACAGGCGGCAAAAACATTCCTTCCCTGCGCTGAAAAGTAATCTCTGTCCACAATGGTTTCCCAGCTAGGTATCCTACAAAAATCACGTCATCATCGCTATCTGGAAGACTCGAAGGGATACTATCTGGGGGTTCCAGTTCGTAGATTATCCTCATCGCTATCTTGTCAAAGTAACTCTGCGGATCATCTAAATCATCGTCTGGCAACTCGGCCATGACGCGCTGCGTAATCTCTTTAAGGTCGTAACGACGGCCAGAACCAAAACTGGCTCGCACATACCCAACCCAAGCCCAAGCAAAACCTGTGTCATTGACAAACGGAGTGCTGAAGATCTTTTGTACATCTTCAGTCATTATCTCAGAATTAATGTGGTCCTCTTGCCACTCAAGGCCATCCGCTGCAATAGCGAACCCTTCAGGGGACCAGACCGTTGCAATTAGCGTCATTTCCGGCAACCCGTTTCTCTGTTTACATGACACTTCGTAATGGAAGGGGATATGACATTTAGGCTCACGGACGGATACCGTCCAGCTAACGGCATAATCCAAACTACGCAAAGACTCCTCTGAAAGACACACCATCGCACACACTCCGTGAGATACTAAATTCACAGAGCCGCGCAACCGGCACAATTTCAGCAAAGGCCAGACTTCCGATCTGGCCTCTGCCGTCTCTACTGTATTCCTGACCGCTCTCTAACGCAATCGCATTCCTTTAGGCGGAGGAGAAGGCCACCAGATTCGCCAGCTCGCGCCCACACTTTTTCCCTTCGATGGTGCCAGAGCCTCACCAGAGGGAAGGGTAATCCGCACCATTTTTCTCAGAATGGTTTGTGAACGCCGTAACGGCTGGCAGTCCGCCAGTTCTGGTAATGGCCGTTTCTGTGATGGGAATTTGTCGCGCCCGGATACCGGCCATCGTGCGAAGTTGTGTGCTTTCCCCCGCCGTAGTACGGACGGCTTGCCGAAGAATGACGCGCCGTTCTGTAGGTTCTCGCGTGTGTTCCTGTCCGATACCTGGGAGTGCTTGCATAAGCGGCAGACAGCGATACCATGATGCAAAGCAGGACCAGCAAAGCTGCAATTCGTTTCATGGGCTATTTTGCTCCCTTCTTTTGACCGGATAAGATCGTCACTGTGGATTCGTCTGGGCCGGGTGGTCTTCAAACCATTTTCGCGCTCGCTCCTGAGTTTGCAATAAGATCGTCTTGGTCAGGTTAGAACCGGCCTCATCCCTGAATTTCTCTACTTCTTCCGGTTTAATGCGCGCTACCTTACCCGACGCGGCAATGTCTAGCCAGAAATATGCTTCCGCATAGTCTTGTGGAACACCTTCACCGCCGGAGTACAGCAGACCAAGTGAATACTGCGAACTTGCATCACCCTGCTCTGCGGCCTTGCGATACCAGTATGCCGCCTGCGAGTAGTCCTGTGGCTCACCTTGCCCGACGTGGTACGCAAATCCGAGACTATGTTGTGCGTCGGCGTCGCCGAGTTCGGCTGACTTTTGCGCCCAATGTGCTGCCTCTTTGTAATCCTGTGGGACACCTTCGCCCTTGGCATAGAGCACCGCAAGCATAAACTGAGCATTTGCTGTAGTCCTATCCGCAACTGAGCTCACCCAATGAGGTTCGTCTGCGCTGTTTCCCTGGCGAAGTTCGGAAGCCTTGAGAAACCAGTGCTCGGCCTGTGTGTAGTCCTGTGGTACACCTTGACCGTAGTAGTAGTCGAGACCAAGGTTATATTGCGAATTAGCTTCTCCTTGTTCAGCGGCTTTGCGCCACCAGATTGCAGCCCGCGAATAATCTTGGGGCACACCCTGCCCGTTGTCGTAAAGGGATGCGAGTGAATCTTGCGCATCCGCATTTCCTTGCTCAGCAGCCTTGCGAAACCAGACGGCAGCCTGAGCATAGTCTTTTCTATCGTCGTACTGCTCCCCAAGAATAAGCTGGGCCATCACGTTCCCGTTTTGTCCAGCCATGAGCAACCAGCGGTTTGCCTCTTTTTCATTATGCAAGCCTGCGTAACTGAGACTAATGCTGTACTCCGCATCCGCATCGCCTGCTTTCGCCTTTGCAAGCAAAGCGGGGTCGATACCTTTGTTTTGCGCACACACCGTCGCAGTACATACAAGCATTGCCAAGGCTACTCCAAGGTAAAAGAATCGCACCCTTTTCATTTCCGTCCCCATTCATATAAGAGAGTAGATGCACTAAAGCTCGGAATCTAGATTGGCTTCGATCTTGTATATTCTTTCATGCAATCTGTCGATTTTTTCATGAAGGGAATCCAGTTGTTGCGAAATCAAAACATCGTCTGTATGAACTACCCACGTAATCCAAGCGAAGCCCAAGACGATCAAAAGCCATTGCCAGTGCTGTACCTGATTCGGGTTACGAAAAAGAAATACGCATCCCGCACAAACAGCGATCAAGATGGCGAGACGCGGAAAGTAGACCAGAAATCCTATTGCAATGCCAAACGCGGCAACTATGGACAAGCTAAAAAGGTCAAACATTTCAAACTCTAAGACCACCAAGGCGGCAATGCACAGGACCAAACTCATCACATTCCCTCGCCAAGACAGTTCTTTCGGACAGAATATAGACAGTTTGCCCAATAATTTAGACAGTATGCTTAATAAGGTTCGCATGAATTCGCCTCCGACGATGTTGTGTATGTGCGGCCCCTGCTCATTTTTTCGTTGCTACAAAAGTTCCGGCATCGCTGGAGTAATAACACCCGGAACCACGCGAAATCGTATACGTCCCGGTGGCGCTATTGGAAGTGATCGTCCCCGTTATGCTGGTGGACTCCTGTGAGTTACTCGCCTTACTACCGGCGCAGGAAGTTGACGCAGTGATTGTGAAGTTGCCGCTGGAAAGCGTGCCGATGAAGTTGTAGCTGACTTTTTTAATGGAATTTGTGAACGTCCCGGTCAGCGCTGCGCCGGTCTGCGAAACGGCAATGCTACCGAGAATAGAGGAAAAGGTGGTCGCACCGTTAACGCCTAGACCTTCGCCAGATTGTGACACGGACGCCGTACCAGAGAAACCGTTGTAAGGGGCCTGACCTTTGGTTGATACCGATGTTACCGTCCAAGTTCCCGCCAAATTCATCGCGGAGTTGCTGTTGGAACCGCCACCACCGCTCCCGCCGCCGCAAGAGGTGAGAAAAACTGTTGCGCACGACCCCATGAGGGCAATCACGACCATAAAACGGCGAAGATCGAAAATCATACGAGTCCTAGCCTCCAATTCCGACGATGTTGTGTATGCACTACAGGAAAGGATAATCGTAACGCCATTCTGAGGGTATGGCAATAGATATTTGCGTTCGGCTGGGAAGAAAAATCAGACTCTTGCGCTCAAAGAGGGGTTGGACGCAGCAGCAACTTGCCGACATGACAGGGATTGGCAGGGTTCATGTTTCGGAACTGGAAAATGGTAAGCGAGAAGCCGGACTCAGGATGCTTGAGAAATTAGCGGCCACCTTTGAAATGACTGTTTCGGAAATCCTCAAGGAAATTTAGGCGGCGGCATAATCCTGCGCTTCAATTGCGTTTGCGAATTGTTTTCTGCTTTTCAAATTCGTTTTCAATTTTTTGCCGCGCATTTTTATGCGCCTCTCGCCGGACTCATTCAATGGTCACGGGCAAAAGCCGCAGGTGCCTATCCGTCAAGGCCGCGCTGCTGGACAAGTAAAACCACTCCCACGGGGCCGGGAGACAATCAGCAAATGGGCCTTGGAATGAACTTGTCGCCCTTGGGAGGCTCTGGCGGGCCGGGGATGGTCCTTTCGGTCTCACAGCGTCCTGCAATGCTCTCCTGCTGATTAAATTGCGCCTTGTTTCGAGTAGCGACGCTAGTCGAATTGCGCGTTTCCAAAGCCTTGTTGCCTCCGAGTAGTTGACGCTATGAACTGTGTACAAATTGTTTAATCGGCGCGGGCAAGGCCACAGACGTACCCGATGCGCCCGTAAACCCTCACGGGTTGCTCTGTGCGTATCCTTGCGGGATGCTTGCCATGCTTGCTAACGATGCTTGCGGGCCAAAGAGAATCAGCCGGGACCGACAGACGGCGCATAGCGCCGATTCTCGGATGCGAATGGGCTTGCCGTCTCGACTGCCGAAGCGTGAAACCGGCTGGAAATCATACCGGGGAAAATACCGGGGACTCTGGCCAGCAAACCGCATGAATTGAGAGCAACCGCAAAGGCTGCGAAACCCTCATAAACAAAGGATTCAGAGCAATTCAGATGCAACCACAGCAAACGGTAGGAATCGGCTTCCCTGCAACTCTTAACCGACAGGTTGTAGGTTCGATTCCTACCGCGTCCACCATAGAATCAATAACTTAGCTCGGTTCGCGCTCTGCTTGCGCTCCGTTTATCTGGAATGCAAGTTCAGCAACCCTTAAGCCCGCCGTGCTCATTTCATCCGTGACCACATCCCCGTAAATGTTCATGGTCGTGCGGATGTCCGTGTGCCGCATCATCTTCTGTTGCACGGCAATCGGGGTTTTCACAGCGTCCAGCCAAGAGCGGTAGGTGTGCCGGAAAGCGTGCGAACTGATGTGCCCGATGCCAGCGGCCTTCGATGCCCGCTCCAGCTCTTGCCGTGTGCCGGTGTAGGAGTACGGAAGTCGCCCGAGTTTGAACGGACTGGCAAAAATCCAATCTTCTGCTCCCGAAAATTGGGAAGACTGTTTCCAGGACTTCAACCGCTCCAACAATTCGCCCGCAAGATGGAATGTCTTTGCGGACCCTTGCGTCTTCACATCGCCCACAATCTGATTCACGATGCCACGCCGGATGCTCAGGCTTGAGCCTAGCCAATCCACATCAGCCCACCGAAGCGCCAGAGCCTCACTGAAGCGAAGGCCCAAGCACACAGAGAGCAACGCCATAGTCCCAAACGGCTCTTGCAACTCTTTCAGCAGAGCGTGGAACTGCTCCGCTGTGAGGCTCCGGGCTTTCCGCACCTTCCGCGTTGCCCCGATATTGCGGACGAGGGAGACGGGATTGCGGCTGATGTCCAACAGGCCAGACCACATCGCAAACTCCACGAGCCCGTGCATAAGTGACCGCACGTGCGTCTTGGACTTCGGCGACAAGGGCAGTTCACGGAGCCACAATTCAACCGGGCGCGGCTGCACGTCCTGAATCCGCGTATCAGCCCACTTCGGCAGAACGTGGTTATTCAGGAAAGAGCGATACACCCGCACAGTCGATTGACGTGAGGGCATCCGCTCCGCTTCGTACCGTGCAACCACACTCCGCACCGTGTCTCCTTTGTCTCCGTCCGGTGGCTTCGCCTGGATTTCAAGGCTTTCAACTTCCTTCCATGCGGCTGCCTTGGTTGGAAATTCTTGCTTCGTCCCAATTCGCTTTGACCGGCGAGTTGGTCCGTCATACCAGAGGTAATTCCAGGTCTTGCGCCGTTTGTCATAGCGCACAGACCCGCTTGCGTGTCGCTGGACCCTCATTGCTGCCTCCCCTCAGCAGGCTCAGCGGATGACGAACACAGAATAGCATCCAGCTCATGCTTGCGGAATCTCCAGACACAGCGCTGCACGCCGGAGAGCCGGTGCGCGGGAATCTTCCTTTCGCGTACCCAATACCGGAATCAGCAACGGGCGATAGGCAAGGGCATCACAGCAGAGGGAAGAGAGGCGCGCCAACATCTCATGGTGGCGCTCAGACTGAGAAAGAAAGAGATTCGCGCGTCGGCGCTGTCATGGCCGGACAAGAAAGCCCTGCTTTCCCAGGCAGCAGCTCAATCCGTTCTCGAAGTACGCGCCCTGAAGCTGTCTGTACAACAGAGGCGGCAAGAGGCATTTCCGAAGAATCTCCGCTTATGGGTTGCGGACAGGGCCGACGAAGGGGACACGCGCGCCGCCGCGCAACTTCGCGGATGGCGATACGCGGACCAGCGGAATCAACGGCGGCTCGATGCAAGGCTGGAAGCGAACGCGATGCACATCGGCCCACCGCCCGATCATGATGGCAGCGCAGACTGGGCCGATCTCGCACAACAGAGGCTTGCAAGCCAACAGAAGGAGCAGGCGCTCGCCAATCAGATTGTCGCGACCCGCATCTGGACAATCAACCGCAAGACCGGCGACGTGTCCTATGCACTCAACGGGCAAGTTTCCGTCATCGACCGCGGACGCATCGTCACCGTTCTCAACCAGGATAAAGCCGCCGTCCTCTTCGGATTGGAGATGGCCCTTCAGAAATACGGATCGCGCATCGCGTGTACCGGCACCGTGGAGTGGAAGCGGATGGTCACAAAGATTGCGGCGCAACACGGCATCTCCGTCCAATTCACTGACCCGGAGATGCAATACGCCATGCG